>Ga0247727_10005550_pt1 | contig 25483 bp, 20 predicted proteins | sample WisWelCaveWW1625_FD_202498 | JGI IMG/M metagenome (GOLD analysis project Ga0247727, IMG submission 202498) | Biofilm microbial communities from Wishing Well Cave, Virginia, United States - WW16-25 | ecosystem: Environmental > Aquatic > Deep subsurface > Groundwater > Cave microbial mat | place...
CATGGCGATGCCCTCCTTGGCAAGTACATTGGGGCAGAGAGCTTACGCCATTTGCCTGATTTTGTCACTGGAAGCCCGGTAACGATGCGATAGTCTCCTGTTTTGTGCGCTTTTTGGTCACAACGTCCTGAGCCGACTGGGTTGGTGTGCGTGGAAGGTACCCGCGATTTCGGGGACGTTGTACAGGGAGACGAAATCTTCGCTACTTTCACCGTAAGGAACACGTCTCGTAGCAACGCGACGATTACGCACGTTGAAGAGCATTGTGACTGTGCAAGCGTGGTCATTCCGACACGCACTTTATCACCACAAGGGGCCGAAACGGTCAAAGTAACGTGGAAAACAGAGGGGAAGCGCGGCAAGGTCAACAGCTACATTACACTTGACTATAGGCTGCAAAACGCGCCGACAACTGAGTGCCTCCGACTACAGATTTGCGCGAACGTGATCCCCGACTTTGATTATGAGCCTTCCGGATTAAGCTTCACCCAGGGGATCGAGGCGGCCCGGTCGATATCATTCACCCCACGGCTTTTGGAAGTAGTGACGATTCGCCGGGCATACAGCACGCACCGCGCATTTGAGGTCCAAGTTTCTGATGATCTGCTCCGTATCGACGTGTTTTTCAACCCCGCCTTGTGGACTGCGGACACTCGAGCGGACTTGATGGTCGAAACAAACAGTGTCAAAGCGCCTCGCGTTCGAATACCTCTCACTGCAGAATAAGGAGGAGAACAGAATGTGTAGCATGATGAAGATTGTAGGAACGAGGCTGGCAATCCTGCTGGGCTGCTTGGCCTTGCCATTAGCAATCAGCCGGGCAGTGATTGGCGATTGTCCCAAGACAGCACCTCACTTCCAGGCGTGTCCAGATCCGTCCACCGTAACGCTTTGCGAGAATTTTCTGGTAGAGCAGTCCTGTAACGCCGGTAAGCAACAGGACAAGGAAGATGGCCCCTTTGGCTGTCGCTCCACCAACGATTTCACCGAATGCCTGGATGGCACGAGTCACGACCTCGGTCCGTGTTACTACGAAATGCCTTGCACTTGGCGCGATACCTGGATTCCGCGCTGCCAACCCATCGTACAATTGGTCGTACTTCATTACAAAGTACAGAAGCTAGCATTCGTTTGTCCGGTGCCGGCGGAACAAGAACAAGATTGATCTGGTCATGAACATTGAGCATACGGATTAGCAGCCTTGCCGGCCAAGTTCGCATACGCATGACGTACCGTCAGGCATCGGAAGGAGTCCACTTTGATTGAGGAGTATCACTCAAAGTATAAGGCCCATCCATCTTTCCAGCGTGCATTCACGGTACTGGAATTGTTGGTCGTGATAGGCGTGATGGCTTTGCTCGTGGCGATTCTCATGCCTGCCATTCAGCATGCGCGTGAGGCGGCGCGGCGGGCGACCTGCCGAAACAACCTCAAGCAACTGGGCCTGGCACTTCACAATTACGACTCCACTTACAACTGCTTTCCACCCGGCAATCACGCCGGCTGGAAGGGAGTGCGTGGCGGCGGCGAGTCGGGAATCTCCGCATTGACGATGCTGTTGCCGTACCTGGACCAGCGTGCCTTGTACAACTCGATCAATTTCGAACATCCAGCGTCGCAGGGGGATGATCCCAATCGGCCCTGGCATTCCGCCGCGCCGTACTTCGGTCAGTTCGTCAACAGCACCGCGTACTTCTCGCAAGTGACTGCCTTTCTCTGTCCCTCGGACTCCCTGGAAAACCACCCCGGACACAGGGGCGTTGGCAGCACCAGCTATGCCGGGAACTATTCGAGTGCGTACCAAGTTCAGGGTTCTGACGGCGTGCTCTTCTGGAGCGATCAGGGACAGGTGCGGATTTCGAATATTACAGACGGCACCAGTCAAACTGTAGCGATGAGCGAGTGGATTCGCGGTGACGACGATGACGAATTACTTTCCGACCGGTCCGACGTATTTCAACTGCCGACAGACCTGAGCCGGCCGAATCAATTCGACCAGTTCGTCGAGTCGTGCCGCTCCATCCGACCGAACTATCGCAACGCGGTCGGTGGATTTCGTCACTGGTCGTATCGCGGTGAGTACTGGATTCTGGGAGATGTGGGACGAACTCTGTACAATCACGTCTTGCCGCCCAATTCGATCAGTTGCACGCATCGTGGCCGGATATTTGGCGAATTCCTACCCGGTGCGATCGGTGCTTCAAGCTGGCATCCCGGCGGCGTCCATGTGCTCACTTGTGATGGCTCGGTGCGGTTTGTTCAGGAAGTCATCCATCTTCCCGTCTGGCGCGCGTTGGCAAGTCGCAGCGGAGGCGAAAGCTTGGGCAAGGATGCATTTTGAATCAACCACCGCTTCGGCTCATGCTATGGTCGATCACGAGCCAGCTTGCCGCCGGCGGTCCGGATAACGCGATCGTCTTTGTGGCCAATGGTCCTCTTGCCGACTCCATGTTTCTCGCTTTGCTGCACCGGCTCTTCATAAAGCGGTATTAGCTCGACGTCATCGATCCACATTTCACCTACGTTTGCACCCACGATGCGGAAGTCGAGGGCCATGGTGGTGGTCTCGTCGCGCGATTGAAACGTCTGTTCGAACCGTTGCCAGCGACCTTGCAGCGTCATCTGATCGTCGAATCCGCCGTCGAGCCGGTACCAGGCGTTGGGTGTGTCCTGATACTCCATCACGCGCACGTGGCAACTTCCCTCAGTCCCTAACCCGATGAGATACCAGAAGCTGAGACGAAACTGGGTGCCGTATCGGACGGGCAGGTCGTCGAACCGAAAATATTGGTAGCCCGGCAAATCGGCGGCCAGGTACAGACTGTCCGGGGCCGAGCGAAACTGCCGCGGGTCCAGGCGTTCCTTGGGCGGCGTGCTGAGATTGATCACGGGTGCGGACGAGGCCTGCTCGGCGTCGAGTGGAATGGAATCAAGCAAGCGACACGAGCCGAGCCGCAATTCGAATTGGCGCACGCCCAGCAGCGGGTCGTAGGTTCCGTGCAGAAAATGATCGTGATCGAGTATCAAATAAACCCAGAAATTCTCGCCCGGCGGCACGCGCAACGGCAGGAAGGTAGTCTTGGCCGGAGTGGGTTCGGCGAGCGGCCGGTCGCCGGCACTGAGTGCCAGCGAAATTCGCTCGCGACAGCGCTGGCGATCATTGGAACTGGAAATCACTGTCGTTTGTACGGAGTTGGATTCGGAGAGTGCGAACCGCGTGTGACTTTTGCGCGGGACCGTGTGTGGTTTCGAGCGGCTGTTCGACACCCAAGCTTCATAATCGACGGCGAGATCGCTGGCCGATAGATCGAGCGCTGCGGAACCCGGGGCGGCCTCGTAGCGGACTTTGTAGCGAACTAGCCAGCGACCGTTTTGTTGAACGATCTGCCGTTCGACCAGGACGAGTCGGCAAGGGGATTCAGCACTTTCAGGGTCCGTTCCGGGCGGAGCCCAGAGTGTTGCGAATGCCCAAACGAGTGCGCTCGCAAGTCGCATTCGTGCCTCTTCCCCGTGTTGGAATCGTAGATTGGAGATTCCAGATTTGAGATTTGAGATTTTCAATCTCAGATGTGAAATCTCAGATCTGGAGTCTCAGATTCCAATATTAGTCGAACATGCAATCGCTCGTCGATCACTGTCGAGCGACGAGCCATGCTTCGATATCGGAGGTCGCTTGTGCGAGCGCTTCCACGGCAGTCGCCCCCTTGGCCTCAAATCGTCGCTGCACGCGCGAGCCGGCGCTGACCGGCACGGAACAGGCAAATCGGGCTTCGTCGTCCGCTTCATCCAGGCGGAATTGCGAAGCTCCCAGTTCGGTCAATCGAGCGTACGCCGCTTCGTGGTTACTCTCAACAGACTTTGATTCCGAGTCGTCGATCAACCGGCAAACGCCGTTTTCACACACGACACGAGACCGCGAAGAATCACCCGTGATCGAATCACTCTGTTTTCCAACCCGCTGCTGCGGTGTTCCAGCGACATCACCGGCCGATTCGAAATGCGGTTCTGTCCTTGCCCCAACTTCGACTTGTGCGTCGCTTGCCAGCGGCACGATTCCGAGAGCCGGGTTAAGGCACACGGCCGGCCCGCTACGTCTTTCCTGCCTCGTCGAACTGATCGAGCCACCCGCGGCGTCCGAGTTCCAAGCCGGTGCCAATGAAGTCCAGGGAATCAGCAAAACGGCCAACAACGTGCCAAGTGTAATCAACGTGCGCATCGCTCTTCCCTCCTTGGAAAGCGTCGAGCAAGGCCGATCCTGGGTCAGAGGTCTACGCCTTGCCGCTCAGTGCGTGTGAAAAAGTGAACGCCTCTTTCATACGCAGCCGTTGGGTCCATCCAACTCTTGCCACATCGAGTTTGGCCGCGGGCCGGGAACGACATCCGTGTCGGGCCATCAGAAGTGTGTTCCGGTGCTTGCCTCTTCAATGGGACGCGGAGCATAGCCAAGCTGCCAAAACGGGGGAAGAGCAATCCGGATTCCGTCGGGTCTAAGTAAGTCTCCGTTCCAATCCAGTGCAGTGCTTGTGAATGATCCTGCACGACAACTGGCTTTTTGCACACGTACGTAAGATTCAAAGCGTCTGCAAGCAGACGTGATAATCAAACATGTGTTTTTGTTCTTGCGAAAGCGTCTTGTCTGCCGGTAGTTTATTGGTAGGCCGTGTGAGGGGACTTGTCATCAGGAGCCTTGTGAATCTTTGATTATGACTGCTGAAGAACTGCGCTCGGACAGGTTCGGCCCAACCGTGTTGGTTCATTTGGGGTCGGCTTACAACAGCTTGAATGAAAGCTCGTTGGAGAAAGTCGAAAAGTTCTTGCTGAACTGTGCCGATCAGCCGGATGCCCAGAACCTGGTCGTGGACCTGTCGAGCACCCAATACTTTGGTTCGCGATTCATCGAATCGCTGTTTCGCGCCCACAATCGAATGAAGCGTAAGGGGGGGAGGTTCGCGCTCGCCGGCTTGCAGCCGTACCCCGAAGAGATCATAAAAATTTCCAAGCTCGACTCCGTCTGGTCCATCTTTAAGACCCCGACCGAAGCAATCCAGACCATGAATGCCGGCATGCCCACCCTGTGACGCCGCTTCTTGCAATCGGGTTGCCAGGCGTTAACATGGTGGCTACGGACCGGGACGAGAAACGCTGACCCTTCTGTTCCCAGTGGTTTGCCACTGGACGCCGATGCATTTTGCACAAGGGCCATTTTTGCCGATGACTTTGCGCGCTGCTAACCCGCTCCAAAGTGAGATCGACGCACTGGACCCATCCAGGCCGGAGCGGACCACTCAACTCGTGGACCTCATTTTGGCCGATGCCGTGAGCCGCTACGCGAGTGACGTTCACTTCGAACCAACCCATCGTGCGGTCGAGGTTCGCTATCGCATTGACGGTGTGCTTCAGTCGGCCGCGGTGCTCAGCCGCGAACTGGCCCCGAACGTCGTGGCACGGCTCAAGGTCAAGGCCGAGTTGCTCACCTATCGCATGGATGTCCCGCAGGAAGGCCGCATCCAGGACTCGATCAAACTTCACAGCGTCGAAATGCGTGTCAGCACCTTCCCGACCATTCACGGCGAAAAAGTAGTCGTACGAATCTTCGACCCAACGGGCCGCACGCTGGACCTCGAACAGCTCGGCCTGCCCGGCGAGCTGCTCGATGCACTCACGGCCATGATGCGCGAACGAACCGGGGCGATCTTTCTGACCGGGCCCAGCGGCAGCGGCAAGACGACGACGATCTACGCCTGTTTGCGACATCTGGTACAGGCGGCCGGCGGCGGCCGGCACATCGTGACGATCGAAGACCCCGTCGAGCAGGCCATCGAAGGCGTGACGCAATCGCAGGCCCGGCCGGGGCACGAGTTCGATTTCGCACGCGGCCTACGCAGTCTGTTACGGCAAGATCCCGAAGTAATCATGATCGGCGAAGTGCGCGATCCCGAGACGGCCTCGATCGCGATCGAGGCGGCATTGACCGGCCATCTCGTGATCAGCACGCTGCACGCCGGTTCGGCTTGCGGCGTGGTGGGGCGGCTCATGGAAATGGGCATCGAACCGTACCTGCTCACCAGCGGACTGAAATGCATCCTGAACCAGCGCCTGGTCCGACGACTCTGCACGCACTGTCGCCGGCAGGTTGTGGGGCACGCGGCCAGCGTGCTGACTGGTGCCGAACCGCACGCGGCCGACATGCAGTACGACGCGGTGGGCTGCGACCAGTGTTCGGGCACCGGCTACCACGGGCGCATGCTGCTGGCCGAACTGCTGACGCTCGACGAAGCAGTCCGCCGGGCAATTCTCGACAAGTCCGACACAGCAACCTTGGAAAAAGTCACGGCCTCGCGAATGCACACGGCGCTCTGGGCCGCGGCCGAACATGCCGTTGCCGACGGCCGAACCAGCCGCGAAGAGATTGATCGTGTCCTGGGCCCGCGATAGCGAAACCTGGAAAAAATGGAACCTAGCAACTCACCTGACGACCGACCGGCGAATCGACTGGGGAATCTCACCGGACAACTTTCGCCCGATGATCTGATTACGCTCAACGAAGAAATTGCCGCCATGGCCCGCGCGGGCCTGCCGCTCGATCAGGGCCTGGCCGCGATGGCCCACGAAATGGGCAGCGGTCGATTACAGCGGGCGACCAGCGAAATTGCCAACGATTTGCGATCGGGAATGACTCTACCCGAAGCGCTGGGCCGCCAGGCCGGCCGCGTGCCCGATTTCTATCCGGCCCTGGTCAGCGTGGCCGTTCGTTCCGGGCGAGTCAGCGAAATCCTGGCTACGTTGACCGTCTACGCCCGATCCATCACCGATCTGCGATCCACGGTGTTCGGGGCCATTTTTTATCCGAGCGTGGTATTGGCGTTTTCGTTTGTCCTGTTCGGCTTCGTTTCCTGGAAGATCATTCCCCAGTTTGAGCGCATCTTTGCGGACTTCGGATTAGACTTGCCGATCATCACTCAAATTGCGATCCAAATCGGTCGCCACCCGATGGAGTTTGTGCTCGTGCCGCCCTTGACGATCGTGATCGCGATCAGTCTGGCGAAACTGAGTTTGCGCGGCACCGAAACCGGCCGGCGTGCCTGGACGCGGTTTGTGTATTCGATGCCGCTCGTTGGTACGTTGGTTCGGTCCGCCCGGCTTGCTGCGTTCAGCGACCTCTTGGCCATTCTGGTGGACCATGCGATGCCGCTGCCCGAGGCGTTTCGACTGGCGGGCAAGGCATCGAGCGACCCGTTGATGGCCAGCGCGGCAGTTTACGTCGAGCAAGATTTGTGCGACGGCAAGACACTGGGCGAGGCCCTGCGCACCCGGCGGCTCGTACCCGAACTCATCGCCTGGATGACGGGCCTGGGCGAGCGCCGCGGCAACCTGAGCCAATCGCTGCATCAGGCCGCACAGGTGTATCGCCGTCAAGTCGAGATGCGAGCCGCCATGCTTCGCAGTGTCCTGCCGCCGTTTCTGATCTTGGGCACGGCCGCCGTGCTCGTTGGCTTTTTTGCGCTGTCGATGTTTTTGCCGTTAATCAAGCTCTTGGCCGAACTGTCGGGCTAATCTGCAAACAAGCGACCCATGCACGCGCTTGTGTTCCCTCTCCCCTGTACTCAGGGGAGAGGGTTAGGGTGAGGGGTACGAAGCATGCACTCGGACAGAACCCCTCACCCCGGCCCTCTCCCCTGAGTACAGGGGAGAGGGAGCAAAGCTTCGCTTGTTCGAGGGCTAGCGGTTTGTGGGCAAACTTTTGAGCGGAGTAACAGAGCGATGAATGATCTCTGGAAAGGGTTGGCGATTCTTGCCCTTTGGATCATCGGCATCTTCTGGATACTCATGCTGATGCTCGCGTTCGGGTTCGGTGCCCTGCTGGTACTGTTGGTCCTGTTTGCGGTCTATGGTTGGGTGACCTACACGTTCTTGTATTACCGCTACTGCCGCCGCGGAGAGCTGCTCAATTTGTTGGCGGGAACGGTGGAAGGCGGACTACCTCTAACCCCGGCCTTGCGCGCATATTTACAAGATCGGCCGCGCGGCGGAATGCGCGAGTTCTGGATCGCCACGCTACTTTTTTTTGTTCTGCCCGGCTACTACTGGATCTGGCACAAGCGAAACAGCTTCGATTGCAAAGTGGAAGAACTCGCCCAACTGCTCGAACGGGGTGCCCCACTGTTTCAAGCCCTGCAGGCCATGCCGGCACTGGCCTCGCGCGACACCGTGCTGGCGGCGGCCATCGGCGAATCCACCGGGCAACTGGCACGCTGCCTGCGCGGCGCGAACCAGCGCCGAACCAGCACACTGTGGATGGAACTCATTCCTCAGCTCGTCTATCCCTTCGCCATGCTGCTCGTGATTGCCACGCTGCTCAGCTTCATGGGGTATTTCATCATCCCGAAGTTCAAAAGAATCTTCGACGATTTCGGGGTGAGCCTGCCGGCAGCGACTGAAATGCTGATTCGCCAATCCGAGTTTGTTGTGCGTTACGGGTATTTGGTCGTGCTGGGAATTCAGGCTTGCGTGGTGCTGGCCGTCGTGCTGGTTTTTAGCTCGACCGCTCGATGGTTTTTTCCAGGTCTTGGCGAGGTGTACCGCCGCGCGGTGCGAGCTCATGTGCTGCGCATGCTGTCATTGTTACTGGAAACGGGACGCGCCATCCCCGAGTCGCTGACCCTGCTGTCCGGGTTGCCCTTGGGCCACATGGCTTTGAAACTTTTGAACCGAGCGAAGGCCGAGGTCGAAGGGGGTCATCCGTTTGCCGAGAGTTTGCTCAAGGTTGGTCTGCTCCCAGCGAACATGCTGCCCTTGGTTCACGCCGCTGAGCGGGCGGGCAATCTGCCGTGGGCGTTGGGCGAGATGGCCGAATCGTTGTACCATCGCACGTTCCGCGTCATTCAGCGCATCGTGCAGTTCATCTTTCCATTGATTGTCATTCTGCTCGGTGTCCTCGTCGGACTAATCGTTATTGCGCTGTTCATGCCGCTCGTAAAACTGATCACGGAGCTTTCGGGATGAGAAACACCATGATCAAAAATCAAAAATCAAAAATCAAAAATCCCTCCGGCTTCACGCTCGTGGAGATCGGCGTGGCCATGTCGATGTTGGCCGTGGCAATGATCCTGGTCTTGCAGATCAGCTTTTGGAGCCTGCGCGAACGGGCACGCACGGCGGCCCATCACGTGGCGATCGAGCAGGCCGCAAACCTGCTCGAAGCGGCACGAGCCGTCCCGTGGGAGTCGCTCACACCCGAGTGGGCGGAGGCTCAGAGAATTCCCGAAGATCTCAATGCCGTGCTCATCGATGGAAAACTCAGCGTGCAAGTGGTTCCGGTCGAAGCGGTACCGCTCATAAAGCGAGTTACGGTTGAGGTTCGTTGGATGCTCGCCGAGGGAGTGGTTTCGAGACCGGTTCGGCTGGTTGAGTTCATCTCGGCCCGATCAACCGCAAAGGGAGACGACCAATGATCCGTGGCCGTCGTGGCTTCACCTTGATGGAAATGGTCGTAGTGATTTCGATGCTCTCGGTCATGATGCTCGTCATCGCCGCGACCCTGTGGGGTGCTGTCAAGACCGAGCGGGCAGATGCCGCGCAGTTTCATCGCATTACCGTCCAAACCCAGCTTGCCGACCAGTTTCGCGGCGATGTTCGTGGTGCCATGGAATGCGTTGATACTTTCCGCGAGCTGAGTGCAGGCCTCGCGTGTTTGATTTTGAAAATGGGTCCGGATCGACACCTCGTGTATCAGTGGACCGGGGAACGCCTCACGCGCACGGAATTCGCGGTAGAAGCGCAAACGATATCGCTTCCGGTTGGCGGCGACCGTATTTCGGTGGAGTTTGTCCAGTCCAGCTCGGCCGATCGCGTGGTTCAATTACGTTTGCTCGAATCTCGCGGGGTCGGTTCGTCACGGCGAACTTGGCCGGTTGAGATTGACGCTTTCGTGGGAGGCGACCGGCAATGAAATCTCAAATCTCAAATCTCAAATCTCAAATTTCAAATCGCAAGTTGCGATACCAACACCCATTCGGCCAGCCGCGTGGTATCGCCGTTATGGCCGCCGTCGTGACGCTGGCGATTCTCTCGCTCTTGATGTCTGCCATTGCATGGCAGTTGCTGGCAAATCGCCGCATGCTTTTGCACCGCGAGTACCAGCTTCAAGCCGAACACCTGGCCAGGACTGGCATCGAGCACGCCGCTGCAGCACTGCTGGTGAATGCTGAGGGGAACTTTGAGAAGACCTTGGAGTTGCTCCCGGCATCGAGCGTGAGGGTTGAGGCTCGTTCAGAGGCGGAATCACCAAGCATCTATCGCGTGACTAGCGAAGCACGTTATCCGACCGATGCCGCGGATTATGTCACTCGCTCAATGACCCGACTGATCAGCCGTCAAGTGAACGAGGGCAAGGTCAAATTGCAGATGGTGAATGATGAGAAGTGAGTTGTGCTGGAGCCAGATCTCGACTGACCGCCCGCGCCAGGCTCACGCCGACGGCCTCAGGCTGCCGAATGCTCGGACCACGTCATAGAAATCCTGCGTGACGCGGATTTCGTCGTCTTGAAAATCCTTCAGCCAGACGTAGTTGGCCTTGAGGGCCTGGCGGAGCACTGGAAAGAGATCGCCGAGGCGAATCGAGACTGTGGCCTCTTGTTCGATCGTTTGTGTCGCATCACCTTCGTCGTGCGGATACAGACGCAAATGACAAGTGGCCATCGTCTCTACTCCTTGCGTGCCCGAAAAGTCGATGTCGCTTACCTATCCAATATCGACCAGGAGAAGCTAAAGATTTGAGCAAAATTTGCCGAAATGTGAAAATCCGTAAACTCTTCCGTTTGTGCGGGATATGACGCTAGCGGTAACTGTTGTAGATCAGGAGGCGGTCGAGCGGGCCTTCGGTGGCGATGCGAATGAAGCCGATCGGGTCGCCCAGCTTGGGTGCGGGGCCGAGCTTTAGCGGCGGTTTCGACCGGAGTCCTTCCTGCCAATGATATCGCAGCACCAGTTCGCCGCCTTCCGGTTCGAGATCTGTCAGCTCGATTCGATTGTAGTCCACTCGCGCGACGCGACCACGACCCCGAGCGAAAAAAGTGTGCTCGCGATGCACGCGGAAGATCGTGTAAGCATTTTCGTCTGGGCGAGTCGTGTGGCGCGGCAATACGGCGACCGGCTCGCAGAACGGCGAACTGGAAAAGACCTCCGTGCCGAGCGGCATGCCGCGCTCCGCACCGGACTTCAACGGACTTGCCCGCGACCACGTAATGACCCAACCGATGTTGTACTGGTCGCAGAACGCTCGCAGTTGATCCGGAGTCCATTGACGAATGTTTCGACCCGCCAAGTGCCAATCGCCGAACCCGGCATGTTGGTGGGGGATGAACGCCATGTGATATAACCCGCCGACAAACTGGCGGCCGGTCAAGAGCGGAAGGAGCGGCGTCCAGTGCAGCGACTCTGGCTGCGACGGGTTGTTGCCTTCCAAAAGGCGGAGCTGGTCCTCGAATAGAATTCGTGCAGAGTCGTCTGTGTTGTTCTGAATCCAAGCGACCAGTTCCTTCATCTCCGGAAGCAGTCCGACGGCCAGCGGCCCGGTAGCCTTCAGACGGATTCGGCAGACGGTCCATGTCGAGGGGGGACATAATTCGGCTCGAAAGCCCTGACGCCACCACCATACTTTCGGTACGGTTGCCAGAAAAGAAACAGCGATGAACAAGACGGCAGCCAGCCAACGAACTTTGGCCATTCGGCTGTCTGCCAGTTTGAGAGGATTCAATTGAGGTAGCAATCGACTCACTCCCAGCCCGGCAGCCACTGCCCAGGCCAATCCCAGGGGAACTTGAAATCTCAGCGGCTCAAGGTTTCGCGTTGCCGGCAATTCACTGCCCGCGAAAGTTAGCGCGGAGAAGGCCAGTAACTGAACGCCAAGCACGGTGCTCATCCGACGACTTCCCGATCGAAACCACGAGACGAGGCCAAACACGCCAAAAATTACCATCAACGCGGGAACTCGGCCGTCATTAAAGATCATGTACCAGCCGACCAAATCGGCCACGTGCCTCCATACAGGCGATTGAGGATTACCGCGGTAGATCATGAACGTGTCCGAAGCGGTTTTGAGCGGCAGAAATCGCAGGAGCGGCCACCACCAAAAAAAAGTCGCGGCCAGTGCGACCGCCACCGCTGCCCAAGTCGCCGCGTGCCACCGCGAGCCAGCGACCGAAGAATGTCCAACGAGTGCTGACGGGCCACGCAGCCCACGCCACAAATAACCGCAGAGCAGCGGGGCGAACACCATCACTGGAAAAATCGAGTGTGCTTGGATCCCTGCCGCCGTCGATGCAGTCAGACTCAACCACCATTTCCAGTGGGGCGTTTCACACCAGCGCACAAACAGTGCAGGCACGAGCACCGCCAACGCCGACGACCACACAAACGCCACCAATCCCGTTCGCACCAAAATGTCGGGAAACCCAACCCACCATGACCAAACGGTCCACGCCGCCGCGAACGCCGTAGCCCATCGCCCCGCACCGTTCGCATGACTGGCGAAAACGATCACAACGGGAATCAGCCCCACAAGCAGCAAGATTCCGATCTTGTACGCCCGCGGGCTGTAGCTTCCACCGGCCACAAGCTGAAACAGCTCCGACGGCCCGCTCGACGAATCGTACACCGGCGTCTTTGGATACCCGGCCATGAAAAATGGATCGTAGCCCCATGAAGTGGCGTGCTCTTTCAGAAACCTCGCCCCCAAGTAGCCGTGATAGATGTGAATTGCATGATCGACCGACACGACCGGCTCGTTGTTCACCAGTGAAGTCCACGAGGGAAACAGTCGGACAGTCAGCCATCCGTGCACAAGCAAGATGATCCCAAGTACAATCCGCCCGAGCCATGTTCGCCAGTTGTCGAGCGGCGGGCCAGTTGAGGTGCCCGCACCAACTTGCGATGACTGCTTGGCTTCGTTGCTCATGACCTCGCCATGCTAGCTGGTTCGCGAAGCGGAAAGCAAACTCGGTTCCTCAGCGATTTCCAAAGGAGAGATTCTCGATGCTTATTGGTTACGTCAGCGATGAACGATACGTGGCATTGCCCGATGTCTTGTTGGAGTTTCAGAATGAGGCCGGCTCGATCGAAACCCGCTCGCGAGCGACGGGGGCCGTGTATGCGGACATCGCCCCCGGGTCGTACTGGGTGACGCTGTGGCGACTTGGGTACGGGTCGAAGACCGTTAGCATGACGGTGGCACAGGGCAAGCCATACCACTTCCGATTGCTGTCCGATTGCTTGCTGGGCTACGTCTGGCCGAAGGTGGTACGGGCCGGCGAGAAATCGGAATTTCGGGTACATGCAACGGAGGCTTACAAGTTGGAATTGTGGCGCTACGGCTGGGAGAAGGAATTCGTCCGCGGGCTGGGCTGGCATGACGAGCATGGTCCGCGGGCAACCATGCAATTCACGCCGGATGGCGATTACACACAGACCGGCGTCGAGTGGAACAAGATCGGCTACAACAACATTTCGGTGCACCGGCAGTTCGTCGAAGCGCCGACACGCGGTGGGTTGTATTATTTTCATTCGAGTACCGCTTTCGGTGCCACCTTTGCATTCCCTTGGGTCGTCTCGCCCGTCCGCCCGCAATCGCCAATTGCAGTACTCGCTTCAAACATCAACTGGAATGCCTACAACAATTTCGGCGGCCGGTCGAACTACATCCACGCTACGAAATTCCCGCCGACGCCGACTATCAACGCGCGACAAGATCTCGACCGCTACACCGACTCCGATCACATTTTCTACGACCGCGACGACTACGACCCGCTCTCGTTCGACCGCCCGGAACCGGTGAACAATATCGCACTCAGCGAAAAGATCACCGACGCAATCGAAAGTCGCGTGGCCTGCCACCTTGCCCCGGCCGAGTGGCGGCTCCTGGGTTGGCTGGAACGCGAAGGGTTCCCCTATGACCTTTACACCGAGACGCAACTGCACTTCGGCGACCTGCGGCTCGATGACTACAAGATCCTGGTTCTCGGTCCGCATCCGGAATATTGGTCGCGGAAGATGTACCTCGAACTCAAGAGTTGGGTGAACGAACGCGGCGGCAAGCTGGTGTATCTCGGCGGCAATGGGCTGAACTGCGAAGTCGAGTTTCTCGATCAGTCCACGATGACCGTGCGAAACGGCGACAAACGTGAGATGCAACGCCGCGGCCTTGAGAGCCGTATGCACTTGCGAATCGAGTCGGAGGCAAATCTGCTCGGGGTCGTTTACACCGACGCCGGTGCCATGACCGGTGCTCCGTTCCAAGTGGTTGACGATACGCACTGGATATTCGCCGGCACCGGACTGAAGAGAGGTGACCTGTTCGGCCAGCGATTTCTGCACATGCGTTGTCCCGGCGGCGCCTCGGGACATGAGACGGATAAGATTTCTCCGTCGTCACCCCCAAACGTCCGGCTGCTCGCCAAGGGCACCAACTGCGGCAACGGCGGCGGCGAGATGATCATTTATGACACGCCCAGCCGGGGCACGGTCTTCTCGGCAGGGTCGATCACCTTCGTCAGCTCGCTCCCCGTGGACGACGGGGTATCGAAGGTCACGGCCAATGTTTTGCGTCGTTTCTTGGAGTAGTCATACCCCGCATGCCGACCAGTGGGCTGACGCCCGCCGTTCGGCTGGATTTCTTGCCAGACGCTAACCGCTTGCGAACTTGATCAACGCCATCGGAAGGAGTAAGCTTTGCTGAACTTCAGATCAAACCGTCGTGTCCAAATTCTCGAAGGGAGCCCGTCATGAGCGACATGTATGCCATGCCGATGGATCAGTTTGTGATCGAATTGCCGGTCGATACGCGCCTGGCGTTCATTCGCAAGGTTTACAGTCTGTTCTTGGTTTCGCTGCTGGCAACGATTGCAGTCACGGTGAGTGTGCTCTCGGTTCCGATCGCTGCAGATATTGCCGGGCGGTATTGGTACGTTTGGGTGGGGTTGTACTTCTTACTGAGTTGGTTTGGCGAGGCGATTGCCGCCCAGGGCAAGACGGTTGGATACATCGTCTTGAGCGTGCTTTCGGTTGTGACCGGTTTGGCGTTCGGCCCCACCATCCGGTTTTACATTGGCAACCAGGGAGTGGACATCGTCTATCAGGCACTCGGTCTCACAACGGCCATCTTCGGCGGCCTGACCGCGGGCGTATTCATCACCAAGCAAGACTTCAGTTTCCTTCGCGGCTTTCTCTGGATGGGTGTGCTGGCACTGATCGGCGTGGGTGTGCTCGGCATCTTCATCAACTTCGATTTCGGCATGCAGCAGGCCATTACGATCGGCGGTGTGCTGCTTTTTGTGGGATTCATTTTGTACGACACATCGAACATCCTTCACCATTATCGCGAGGAGCAGGTAGCCGCCGCAGCCGCGGCGATCTATCTTGACTTCGTCATCCTGTTCATGAAGCTGCTGCGGCTCTTGCGAGGCCGCGATTGATTCCCAAATGAGATGAATTGAGCCACGAGGTTCCTGCCGCTAACTTCATGTTGGGCAGGTTTTCAAGCTGCCATTGTGTTGTGGTCAGGTTAACAACCTGTCCCCCATTAGGTATCTGATTCCTGATTGTTTTTCAGCGCGCAAACTTGTTATGTCAGACCAGCCCTGCCCACCGCAGAATTTTCCCGCAAGTTCGCAAATCGTTCCCCTTTCGGACCAAGATACGCAAAGCCGTGCTAATCAAAACCGCAAGGACTCTGCCTCCGATTCACCCGGCATCATTCCAGGATCTATTGAGTGTTGCCCAGACTTTGAACTTGGCAAGTTAGAAGCTTTGGTTGGTGCCCAGGTCGGAGAGAGCCACGGGATTCCACCACTGGCAGGCCCAGGTGAGACAATGCCCTCTGCCGCAGCGGAGGCACCGGTGGAGGCGATTGTGATGAAGGGCCTGCCCTCGCGTTACCAGCTCCAACGGCTTATCGGCTGGGGCGGAATGGGGCGGGTTTATTGTGCGTTCGACAGGGAGCTTCGCCGCCGTGTCGCCATCAAGATGTTGCAGCGCAGCGATGCGTCCCTGAGCCACATGATACGACGCGAGCGCGAGGTGCTGGCGGCACTGGATGATCCCGGCATTGTGGCGGTGTACGATTCGGGGGAATTGGACGATGGACAGCCGTATTACGTCATGCAGTTCGTGGAGGGAGTTAGCTTAGACCAATACATTACTGAAAGTCGTCGGCCGCGGCCTGTGTTGCTTCGCTTGATCGCCGACGCGGCCCGCTCCGTGGGCAAAGCGCACGAATTGCGCATCATTCATCGCGATCTCAAACCGCAGAACATCAAGGTCACGCCGGATGGTCATGCCAAAGTCCTTGACTTTGGATTGGCCAAGTCGGTCCAGACGCCAACCCACGAAGCTTCTCAGATGGCTGGCCAGTTCAGCTATCACTCGATGGCGACAGGACGTGTCGTGGGCACACTTGCATACATGAGTCCGGAGCAAGCGGGGGGAGAACCGCTAGACGCTCGGACCGACGTCTATGCACTCGGTGTAATTCTCTATGAGGTGCTGAGTGGTCAACTACCATTTGACCCGACGGCTAGTGGTTGCGAGGTAGCCAAGTTGAGTGACTTTCTTCGATCGCACCAGCCCCAACCACTTCGCGAGCTGGTCCCGCAGCTACCGGTCGAAGTGGCTGCGGTCGTTTACAAGTGTCTGGCGCGGGACCGGGCAGAACGATATGCCAATGCTACCGAGTTGGCGGATGACCTGATGCGTTGTCAGCAATCGAGACCCGTAAGGGCGCTGCCCGGCTTGCACCCTGTGTATCGGGCCACGCGCTTTGTCCGGCGGAATCGCCTGCCGGTCGCGATTGCCATGGTCGCCATGGCCGGCATCCTGTTCTCCATCGTCGGACTCGTGCACTACCGCGAGCAGCGTGGCGAAACAAACGCGGCGCGTGAAATCGCTCGGTTGCAGCAACAGCAACTGCTTTGGGAGAAGAAGGCCAAAGCGGAAGAAGCCCGGGCGCGGCACGAAGAGGAACGGGCGCGACGAAATGCCGAGCAGTTGGCTCAGGAACGGCAAACTGAGGCTGAAGCACGTCGGAGGGAAGCTCGAACTCGACAGTATGGCCACGTGATTCAGCAGTCCGACCTTGCCTTGCGGGCTGGCCAACGGCAGTCCGAAGTCCTACGAGGTCTCGATAAGGACCTTCTGGAATTGGCCGGCTGGGAGGCGTGGCGAATCGCCCTTGAAACAAAGGGCATTCCCGAACATACCGTGGTCCTTTCAGATCATTCGGCTGCGATTATTGCTGCGGCCCTAACACACGATGGGAGGCGGCTGATCAGCGCGGGTGCGGACGGTCGCATGTTGTTATGGGACCTATCCAGAGTGTCCGAACCACCTCAGATTCTGGTAGAAGGTTGCTGGGACTCCTTCCGGCGTCAGTGGCAACATTTCTATACCCAACGTGTCGGGCTTGCGACTCTTTCGTCGGCCGAGTTCACGCGAGTCCTGGGGTCCGGTGAGGAATCTGAGTATTTTCTTGACCTGTGTCCGCTAGGCGGCCGACCCCTGATAGGTGCCGCATCGCTAGATGGACTCGGCGTTGTATTCGATCTCAGTACAGAGCCGCCGTCAGCCGTTCCTCGCCAGACAGTTTTTCGTAGCTCGGAGCCGTTGCATGTAGCGGCGGGCAATGCCGATGGTTCGCGACTCCTTTTTGGCAGCGCCGCCGGTCGGGTTTCGCTTTGTCAAGTCGAGCGGCCGAATGAAACGCTCGCCCACCGCATTTGCTCGGACGCGGCGGTAACAGCGGCTGTATGGTGTGATTCATTTGGCCTCTGGTTGGTTGGCTGCCGCGACGGCGAATTCTGCGTGTTGGATGGTACGACGCTCGACGTACTTCAACGTCGGCGACTGAACGGGGGCATCTGGTGTCTTGATGTGACCGAGGAGTCGGACCGCGTGGTGGTTACGGTCGGATACGACCACCCGGAGCTGGCGGTATTCCAGCTTTCCGGGGCCAAGCCGGTGCTTCATCCAATCGGTTCATTAGGCCTCCCGACATCGAACCCTCCGCCTCGCGCAGTGCACGCGGTTCGGTTCACGGATGGTGGTGCGGCAGTTCTGGGGGGCGACAGCTTAGGCAGGCTGATCAAGTGGGACCTCCGCACGGGGAGAGTGCAATACGTAACCCAAGCTATTTCGCGCGGGTCGCGCCGGGAGACTCTGTTTGAAGTACCCGACAAGCGAAATGTTCGTGAGGAGCAGATTCGGCGATCCCTTTTCGCGGCACGCTCGGCCACTGGTTTGTTCGACCCCATGCCGCTCGGACTGATTCAGGCCCAACGTCATCTACAAGCCGCTGAGCAGTTTGCCGTAGGGCTGCCCCTACCGTTCCACCGCATCGTGACAAACATACTCATAGCGCCGGAACAGAATAGAGTGATCACGACAGGTGAGGATATGGTAATCAAGCTCTGGGACGTGTCGGGTACCGACGCCCAGTCAAATTCCTTGAACGTGGGTGCCCGACCCAAACTCGCATTCGACCCGACCGGTTCATCGCGACTATGGGCCATCAATCGGCTGGGTCTGTTGCAAATCATCGATACGTCGAGCAAGACAGTGTTGGGTTCTGTCGCTGCCCATTCGCAGGGGGCTTACGGGTTCTCAGTCCATTCGGAGACGGCACAGGTTGCCACCGCCGGTGAAGATGGCGATATACGATTCTGGGCCTGGCGAGAGGGGAGGATTGTGGAAACGCGAAGACCGATCCGACACGAGCGTGCTCTCAAGAGTGTGGCCTGGAGTCACAACGGGCGATGGCTCGCTGCCGTGGACATTCGAGGCAAGTTGTCAGTGTGGCGCCTGGAAAATGGTGCTGCTCCAGTGTTAAGTGAGCAACTGCATGGAGGGATACCAGGCCGGTCCGCGTCTATTGGAGAACCGACTACGGGGCAGGTTGCGTTCAATTGCGATGATACGTGGCTGGCCGCGTTCGGGCCTGGACAAAGCTGTTGGCTTTTCCGCGTAGAGCCCTTTGAAAAGCTGAACGAAGGGCCCTCGCTGGCTGGCACCGGCGGGACTGCCATGATGTGGCACGCGACCGACCCCCACTTCTTGGTCGTGGCCGATGACTTGCGACGCCACGCACGATTCATCATTCCGGGATCGACCGGGACACGAATGCGACTTGACTTGCCGAAGGCGACGACGCCCTGGCGTGCTTTCGTTTCCAGCCCTGACGGCAAGCGATGGTTTCTGCTGGAAGAATCCGGGCGACCTACCGTGTTTGAGCCGGACTTCATTGGGACTCTGCTGGAGCGCGAGAGCCCCAACGGGAATGCCTGGGACTTGGCCATCGATCCGACCGGTCGCTGTCTTGCTTTAGCGCACCGGGACGGCTCGATTGAGTTTTGGGACTCGAGCCCCCCCGCCAAGCCAAGCCCGGTGCAAGCCAATTGCATTTCGCACTGGTCCGTTACATCCTTGCGCGACCCCGCACCCGAACCGTCTCAGGCCGAACTGAAAACTATTTCGTTGGATCAACAAGATCGCCTGTGCATGTTGCGCCTTGAAAGCGGCCCCACGCCGTCCGAATCCGCATTGGTCTTTTACGAACAAGTGGACAACGAGTTGATTCGAGAGGTCCTGCACAACAGTGCGAAGTTTGACTTCAACACCATTTCCCTCACTTGTGGGCCCAACAGTGGTCCGGTCATTGTGTTTCGTTGGATGAAAGAACTGCCGGACTCTGATGAGGTACGGCTAGGGCTGAGAATACTTCGCCGGGAACGGAAGTCGGCCGTCTTCGGTCGACGCCGTGATGCCCAAGGATCGTCGGTCTGGAAAGAACCCCCGGATTCGCAGGATAATGAATCTGTCTGGAGTGCCGAAGATGTGCCGCTGGAATTGAATGCGGGATTCTGGAATCTGCCGGTGCCAGGCCGGGATGGCGTGCACGATATTTTTCATTTTGCCTACGCCGGCTATTACCTGATGCGCAGTTCCCGCACGGAATCGGGCTGGGCGACCGTGCCCGTTGGGCGGCATGGTGACGGCGGCGATATGATTGGGCGAATTGGACCGGAAGGCACAGCCCACATGGTCTATCGGAGCCATCGGTTCGGCGGTGATCCCGGTCCTCGCATTTATGCTCGTTGGGACGGGTCCAACCTCGTCCGCGAGGTTTTGGATCCTACTGGGATTTCTGTCAGTGGCACGTTGTGTTTCGGGCCGGAGGGAATCCCTTTGGTCCTTGTGCGTCAGTCGAATTCAAAACTGGATTCGAAATATTTGTTGGCGTACCGAACCGCTAGCCGATGGGAAACGGAACCCTTACCGGCCTCTTTGCCGCTACAGGATTCTTCGTTTCATTTTGCCGCCGGGCCAGATGGCCGCCTTTATTTGCTTCAGTGGAATGAGCTTCAGCGACAACTGCTCCTTTGGGTGGGCCGGCTATTGCCCGGCGATAATCCGAATGACCGCATTTTGTCGGACTCGTGGAACGTTACCGAAGTTCCAGACGACTGGGCGAACACGCCGATCTATTTATCGTTGTGCATTGACTCTCGGGGCCAACCGGTAGTTGCCGTGCTGCGGCGCGATGGCAATGTGTCCCTTCTTAAGGTCTTTCGACTGACAGCTCTTGTGGGCTCCTAGTACGCCGTCAAACTCCGATTGATGAGTGTGTGCCACACCAACCCGAAGCGTAAGAGCGTAAGCGAGACCCCTCACTGACGATTCGGGTTAGTGTGGGCCATCAATCGGAGCTTGAAAGAGTGCTTGCCGGAAAGCGTGACTGATTCTACATTTTCCCGTCACACTTTTTCGTCTCGTTCGCACTATTGGTTAGACCCATGATTCCGATTTTAGGCTGGTTTTACCCATCCGCCTTGTTCTGAGGAACAAGGAATCCGGCCGCTGATGAGGTCAGACATGAGCCCAACAACGGACCGCACGAGCGAATCGGAGCAGGCCCGATCGACCGTTTGGTTTGTGCGAAGGCCGAATGGACAAGTGCTGCGTGCACATGATCTGGAAACGATTCAGCAACACATCGAAAGCGGCGAACTGACACGTGATTGCGAAGTACGGCTGGGTATTGATGGTGCCTGGACACAATTGGAAGAAGTGACACGACGTATTGAATCCAAAGCGCAAGAAGGCGATCCTAAGACATTTGAACCATCGCTTGCTCCAGTCAGGATCCAAACGCTTCAAACCGACGACCAACCTCTTGCCTTGGTACCGATCGCCGACGAACCGGGAGAAAGCGGAAACAGAAGGGAAGGCGCGCGCGTTTACGGAGACTACATTGAGAGTCTTGGGGCCCAACCAGTTGGCGAACAACTTCCACCCCTCATGCAAGAATCTCACCTTCCACTCAATGAGGAACAGGATGCCATCCCAGCTCAGCAGGAGTTGCCGATCCGTGGAATGATTGAAGATTTGACCGAATGTCTCAGTCAGGCTTTGCGGGGACAGCGCCTCGGTTTGCTGTTGGCGGGTACCCTCTTGGTCAGCGGGCTTGATGCAGGGCTCTTGGGACTTGGCGGTGTCGTAGGAGGGCCGTTTCAGTGGGTGACGGTGGGAATCGTGAGCCTAGTCACTTTGGCCATTCTGGGCCCCGTGGCTGCAGCCAGCGCCCGATTGACCGCATTGGAACAGCGCGGCGGCCACCGCCCCACATTGGATGCAAGTCTGCGTTACGTAGGTCGGCATTGGTCGGCCACTATGACAACACTGCCCATCGCCGCCGTGGCCTGGTTTCTCTCGTTCCTGGTTGTCGAAGGGCTGTTCTACTTTTTGTGCAGGCTCGTTCCGCTTCTGGCAAATCTGTTGTGGCTGCCCAATGTGCTGTTTGTCGGGCTGATGTTGGTGTTCGGCAGCATTATCTGCCTGTTGCCGATCATTCAAGGAGTCGAGGTGTGCAATTCTGGCAGAGCGGTTCAGCTTCTGTTGCGATTGGTTCGTCGATCGGCCGGACCGTTGCTGGTGTACCGCAGCCTGAGTTGCGGGTTAGCGGTGGTCGCGTTCGGGGCTGTGGCCGTTCCATTGATAGCGGGGGCCGCGATCACATGGGGCCTGCTTCCCCGTTTCGGTGCGCCTGAATCAGAAATTGCCGGAGCTGAGTTCGACACGAGTCGAGAAACGGCTGTGACGATTTCGATTGCAACCGGAATGTGGGCCGTCTTCGACGATTTGCCCATAGGCAAATTCTCGCTCCTTGTGATTGCGGCGCTGTTCTTGCCCGTCCCGCTTGCTTATTGGTTCGTGTCCGACACGGTGGTCTATCTCCGACTCAGTTCCGGAGGGTCAAGTGGTGCAAAACACTAACGGATGCCTGATCGGCATTGATCTTGGCACCACCTTTAGCGCCGTGGCATATCTCGATGATGAGGGCAAGCCGGTTCCGATTGTGAACTCGGAGGGGAGTACAACCCTGCCATCGGTTGTCTGGTTTGAGGAAGGACGTGTCTGGGTAGGCAGTGAGGCGAAGCGACGATCGCTCATCGAACCGCAATGTGTTGTCAGCGAGATCAAACGAGAAATGGGGAATTGGGACTATGGCTTTCCATATCGAGGGCAGCGGCTGAGTGCCGAGGCGATTTCGGCCATGATCCTTAAGAAGCTGAAGCAGGAAGCGGAGGCACGAATTGGTTCGATCCGAGGTGCAGTGATTTCTGTGCCGTTTTACTTTGATGACACGCGGCGCAAAGCGACCGAAGACGCTGGTCGGATTGCCGGCCTGAATGTCGTGGATCTGGTGAACGAGCCCGTCGCTGCCACTTTGTGTTACGCCTACGGTCGAGGCCAGATGGGTCGGACCAGTTCTGGCAAGCCGCAGGAGTCGGACCCGGACCCGATGCGGCCGGTTTTGGTCTATGATCTCGGTGGAGGCACTTTTGACGTTGCCTACGTCATGTATAACTCGCGTCGGTTTCAGGTGGTGGGAACAGACGGCGACGTGCGGTTGGGCGGAACCGACTGGACGCGCCGGCTCGTGGACTTTGTGGCGGATAAGTTTCTCAAGCGACATGGCTTCGACCTGCGACAGCAAGCTCGCTCGCACCAGATGCTGTTGCAGCAATGTGACGATGCCAAACACGCGCTGAGCGAACGGCTGCGGTTCACGATTCCTGTCCGGTGGGACGGCAAAGAACTGGACATCGAGATCCATCGAGATGACTTCGAGGCGATGACTGCCGACCTGTTGCTACGTACGGAAACCACGACGCGGGAAGTGTTGGACGAATCGAAAGTTTCTTGGGACGACCTCGCCGACATTGTCTTGGTGGGTGGTTCGGCGCGCATGCCTATGATTCGCAAGATGCTCGAGCGCACCTCGGGCTGGCTCTCGTACTCGGGATTGCCGCCCGGCGAGGCGATCGCGATGGGCGCGGCGATTCACGCCGAGATCGCCTGCCGGCGTGGGGCCGAAGCCGGGGCAGGCGATGCGTCGACTTTGGGACAGATCGACCAAATTACCGTCAACGCGCACAGCTTGGGCATCGCGGTGTTGGATCGTCAGCGGGACCGGCTTCAAACCAAGGTAATGATTCCACGTAACTCCCCGTTACCTTGCTCGGTGACCCGCCGTTTTCGTACGGTGGCTTCGGGCCAGCGGGCCGCGCTGGTGCGCGTGTTGGAGGGTGAGTCGAGTGAACCCGAAGGCTGCGTGCAGATCGGACACTGCCGGCTGGACCAGATGCCCTCCGGACTCCCTGCCGGGGCTCCCGTGGAAGTGAGCTATTGCTATCAAAGCAACGGACGTGTCCATGTCGCGGCTCGAGACTTGATCGGTGGCCGTCAGGTCGAATCCGAAATCTTTCACCGAGAGGGCCTAAAGCAAAACGAGCTGGAGCTGTTTCGAGACTTTGTGGCGTCAGTGCCCGTCGCTTGACGGTCGTACGAACGAAGGAAGACTTGGCGAAGGAACTTCAAGCAGACTCTCGGGAGGCACTTGATCATGAAAACTGATCCTTACCGGGACTGGTTGAGAATCGAATCGGAAGATCGGCCCCTGGATTACTATGCCCTGCTTGGGCTGCCTCGATTTACCGATGATCGCGACGCCATCGACCAGAAGTTTCGCAACCGGTCTCGCGAGGTAAAACGCTACGCGCTCGGGCCTTATTCGCGCCTGGTTCAGGACTTGCTCGATGAGTTGGCCCAAGCGATGGTGTGCTTGACGCACGCAGATCGCAAGGCAGAGTACGATGAGAGTTTGGGCCGGCAGGTCCACGAACGGCCTGCCCGATGGATTCGATCCTTCGAGCAGGTATTGCTCGATTGGCGAGCCGTTTCACCCGAACAGCTCGACCGGGCCAAGGCGCTTGCCCAGGGACTTGGCGTTTCGCTTCGCGAGATTGTTTGTCGGAGCGGAATGGTTTCACAGGAACTGGCAGCACGGGCGACCGCGCAGGCACAATGGCTACCGTATTTAGACCTTTCGGAGCTGTCCCCCAGACCCGATCTGCTCAAAGCAGTCCCAAACGACTTGTTGCGCAAATACCAGGTTTTTCCGGTGACTTGCGAGCTGGGAGTGGTCGTAGTTGCCTGTGCCGATCCCTCGAATCTGGCGTTCGAAGAGCCGCTTCGCCTTGCGGTGGGCATGCCAATTCGCTTGGCAGTTGCTTCCCCACTCGCATTACATACGGCCATCGATCGATGGATCGCTGCCAGCAGGTCTTTGGCGGGCCACGATGAGCACCGCGCGATGACCGGGCAAAGCGCAGCCCAATGGACCCATTCCGCGTGCGTCGGCCATGGCGCGTCCACAGTTGTCGACCAACCGAGCGCAGGGCAAATCCTGCGATTGTGGTTTTGGAATGCGGTGGAGAAATCTCTGAGTCATCCATTGATATCTTTGCTCGTAGTGACGATCTCCTTAGCCGCAGCCTTGGCCGCTACCTGAATCTGGTGGCGCGCCCAATGGTCGGGCTTCGATCAGCCTCCAGAGCCAAGCTCGGTGGAACTTGAAAGCATGAACAACCAATAACCCACCCCCGAAACGTCTACGTCAATGACATCGCATGCGCATGTGATGACCCGCGGTTCTGTGATGTTAGTGGAGTCCCAACATGGCGAACCCGACAAGCGAAAACTTGGTGATTCAGTGTCCGAGCTGTGGTGCACGCTGGCGAATCGCCGCGGTGGTGGCCGGAAAGCCGCTGATTTGCAAAAGGTGTCAATTCGCCATTCCTGTAGTTGGAAAACCGATGAATTCCGACCGGCCGGAGTCGCGCGAGCCAGACCGCCGCGCGCCAGACGAATCGGATTCCCAACCGCTGTTGTTCTTTGCACTGGCGGGTTTAGTAGCGTCAGCGGGTGCGACGGGGGAAATTGTGGGTGCTATTGCTGGCTTTGCACCCGATAAAATCGTTCGCGCGGCAATCGCATGTGTGGCTATGTCTGCGGGCTTACTCCTACTTGCGGCTATCGGACGATTCTTTGTCCGTCTAGCCGATGTGTCGTGGCTGCACTTTCTGGCGAATCTGGG
>Ga0247727_10005551_pt1 | contig 25481 bp, 22 predicted proteins | sample WisWelCaveWW1625_FD_202498 | JGI IMG/M metagenome (GOLD analysis project Ga0247727, IMG submission 202498) | Biofilm microbial communities from Wishing Well Cave, Virginia, United States - WW16-25 | ecosystem: Environmental > Aquatic > Deep subsurface > Groundwater > Cave microbial mat | place...
TGGCGGGCGCGGTGGGGGTCAAGGTCCATGTAGGGGAGGGACCGGGTGTGCGGGTTGGAGGCGCTTGTTGATTTGAACGCGGGACAATAAAGCCAAAGAAGACCGCGCCCGCCAGCAACGAGACCAGCACAACAATCCCACCGAGTCGGAACACCGGGCTGGCGCGGACTGCTGCCCATCCTTTTGGCTTTGGTTTTTCGTGCGCAAGTAAAAGCTTTTCCTCCCACGCGCGCGGACGATTTAACGGGAACGGCTGAACGGTCTCATCCGGCGGCAACGCGCCAAGCAGGATCAAGCCTCGTTTGGCAGTGACATTTTCAGGGTCCAGTTTGAACGCGGTTTGCAGGCAATAGATGCGCTCTTTGGTTGAATCCACTATCGCGCTCATCCACACCCAATAGGTCGCATTGCTTTGGTCGGTCTTAAGCAAGCCCGTGAGCAAATCGCGGGCTTTGGTTTTATTTCCCTCACGCAGGGCTTCTACTGCTTCCTGAAAAACACCGTCGTCTGCCATGTGTTGATTTTACCCTACTCGTGAAATTCCTCCACTTGATAAATGAACACGTCCAGGTGTTTCGTCCGCCAAAATTTTTCGGTCACACCCATTTTCTGACAAAGATGATTCAGAAATTCTGCGGGGTCGGGAATCTTTTCCCACACCTGCGGGAGGAACGTGGCGCGGCGATACCCGTCGCGCAAAACGACTCCGTCCGCGTGCGGTCTTAATTTGGACAGCAGATCATCCGCGTCCTTGTAATCAAGCGGACTCGGACGCGTCAATCGCGAGACCTCGATCCTGATTCTGCTTAATTCGTCCTTCATCACCGGAGGGAAGCGCGGGTCCTCGAGCGCCGCGGCGACGGCATGTTCGCACACATCCTCCGCCAGCGATTGATACGGCTCGAGTGCGCCGATGCATCCGCGCAATTCCCCGCGTACCGTCAGCGTGATGAACGACGCGCCCTGTTCGCGCAACTGCGCCGACAATAATGATGTATCGAGCGGCAGTATCTTCTCACCCTTCACGCCGCGCGTCATCGCATCCCGCGCCAGGCGGAGCAGAGTTTGTTGTTCTTCAAGGGTTAATTCATCTTGCATAAGAGAGCTTCCTCTCCTTTTGGGAGAGGGCTAGGGTGAGGGAGGAATCAACTTCCAAAACACCCGATTATGATACACCAGCGGGTCGCCTTCGCCATCGCCCCGCGCTGCGATGACCTCCGCCACAAAGAGCGTGTTCTCGCCAACCGGCATTGAACCAATGACGCGGCAATTGAAAAAAGCGATCCCGTTTTTGAGTATGGGCACATCCATGAAAAGCGTTTCAGTAGGCACGCCTTCAAAGCGATCATGAATATCAGGGATCTTTCCTGCAAAGCGATCTGACAGTTCCTTCTGTTTAGAAGAAAGAATGGTCATTGCAAATTCGCCGGACTTTTCGACGAGTTCATGGGTGTGGGTTAACCGTTTTAAAGTTAGTGAAATCACTGGCGGCTCCAGCGCGACGGAATTGAATGAGTTGACGGTCATACCATATTGCTGACCATCATACCTTGCGGTGACGACCGCCACGCCAGTTGTCCATGCGCGCATGGCATGGCGAAGTTGTTCGGAATCAAGCGTCATGGGTTCTCCAATGGAATTTCATCATAACGGCGAGAGGAAGGCAAGTCAAGATAGAAATTGTGCCGCGGGTGCGTTGCACCTGAATGATTGGTAAAGTTGCTACATGGGTATCAATCGGTTGAAAGGAAAACCCCGTCGGGCATGATGCGATGTACTTCATCCCTTGCACGTTAAATCCTTAACAGTTACCATTACGCGCAGGCATTATGGAATCCACTTCACCCAAACCACAACCACGCGTTCGTCCTCGTTCGGTACGCGCGTTGCAAACTACGCTTGGTGTTGCCATTCTTTTGGCAACCTTATTCACAGCGCTTCCCTCGCAGGGATTGGCAAACGGCAACTTCTACGAACGGTTAAGCCTGCTCCTCACCCCGCGCCCCGCAGAAGTGATTTCAACCGCGCAACCACAATTGCGAATCGGAATCGTCGCAGGGCATTCTGGCAACGACTCCGGCGCAGTCTGCGTGGACGGCAATGGCGAAGTCACGCTCACGGAAGCGGAAGTAAACCTCGAGATCGCCGCAATTGTTCAACAGCAATTATCGGAGGCAGGTTATCAGGTTGACCTCTTGAACGAGTTCGACACGCGCCTCAACGGCTATCGCGCCCTCGCCATCGTTTCGATCCACAACGACTCGTGCGAATACATCAACGACGACGCCACGGGTTTCAAGGTTGCCGCGGCGCTAAACACCTACGACCTAAACCGTGCCAACCGTCTCACTGCCTGCCTCGTGAACCGCTATCAAAACATCACCAGCCTTTCCTTCCACGCGGGGAGCATCACCGGTGACATGCGCGAATATCATGCCTTCCGCGAAATTGACCCAAGCACCGTCGCGGCGATCATCGAGACCGGATTCCTCAACCTCGACCGCGAGATATTGACGAAACAAGCTGACCTTGTCGCCGCAGGAGTCGTCGAAGGTATTTTATGCTTTGCAAATAACGAAAATATCGAATCGACTCCCATCCCCAACCTGACCCCATGAAAAAGCCCCGCCTCCGCTTCGCAGTCAGCCTTAGCCTGATTCTGGCATTCGTGAGCATTGCCTTCGCCTTCTTCTTTTTCACCGCATCCTCAGCCAGCGCGTTCATTTTCACCGCCGCAACACCAACACAGGAAAACTTATGGGCATACGCAGATGTCGCAAAGCCAACATACACACCCACATCAATTCCCCTGCCAACCAACTCCCCCACACAATTGCCTCCTGTGATTGAAACGCCCGCCGCACTAGTGATGGAAATTGTGAATAGCGCTTACCTCCAAAGCGTTCAGGCGCAGGAACAAGTGAATGTGTCCCCTCCTTCCGTTGCAACGAACGGATCGAAATATATCCTCGTGGATATTTCAGAGCAACACATGTACGTCTACGAAAACAACGCGCTGGTCTACAGCTTCGTTGCCTCGACAGGCATCAACAATGCAACTCGTATCGGCACATTCGCCGTGCAAACCAAATTACCCAATGCCTACGGCGCGACCTGGAATATCTGGATGCCCAACTGGCTGGGCATTTACTGGTCGGGCGGTCTCGAAAACGGAATCCATGCCCTGCCTATCTTGTCAAACGGCGCGACGTTGTGGGAAGGCTTCCTCGGCAGACCAGTTTCATACGGATGTGTAGTTCTTGGTACATACGACTCGATTTTGTTGTATGATTGGGCTGACATGGGCACGACTGTGGAAATTCAGTGGTAGCAATATGCTCCCCCGCCATCCACGGCGAGGGAGTGCCGCCGTGGATGGCGGCTTGAGTTGTGAGCATAAAGGGAATCTATGAACCCAAATTTCATCCAAGCCGGTGACCTGATAGCCAAAGCACGCGAAGCCCTGCGCCGCGGCGACAATGACACCGCGCGCGACCTCGGCGAGAAAGCAGCCCTCCTCGCGCCTGATATGGAGGATGCGTGGCTCATCCTCGTCGCGTCGGACGCGAACGCGGAGGACGCGCTTGCGTATGCAAGGAAAGCGGTGGAGCTGAACCCGCAAAGCACGCGCGCACGCAAAAGCGTGGAGTGGGCTGAGGGTCGGTTGAATCAGGCTCGGGCTGGGAGGGAAGCGGTCCTGCATCCAGTTGTTAAACCGGTTGTGAAACGCGAATCGAAAAAAGTAAATCCACCCGCCGAGTCAAAATCCAATAAACGGGTTTTATTATATGGGGCAACCTTTGGCTTGCTGGCTTGCATCGTCTTTATTTTTGCCGCGTGGTCGGCAATATCCAGCCCCGCCTTCGCGTCCATTTTGGAAGGCGCACCCGCGCCCACACAGGAAAATCTCTGGGCACAGGTTGACATCCCCAAACCATCGGTGACCCCGATTGACGCCAGCGCGTTTGTTCAAGTCGCACCCACGGCAACGCTCGCTCCGACAAATCTTCCAACATCCATCCCAACCGATGCGCCGACCATCGTCCCCGCGGCAACTGAAACGCCCGGCACTCTGGCAATGGAGATTGTCGCTGATACACCGACCAGCGCATACGCCCCGCCGGCCGCCAATGAACAACCGTCGTCTTCCTATCCCGCCAAGGGCAACGGTGCACGCTGGATTGATGTGGACCTTTCACAGCAAATGGTTTACGCGTATGAAGGCGATGTGATCGTCAATTCTTTCGTAGTATCCACAGGCACAGCGCAAACGCCTACTGTCACAGGTAAATATAAAATTTGGATCAAACTCAAATCCACCACCATGTCTGGTCCTGGATACCATCTGACCAATGTGCCATACACCATGTATTTCTACAAAGGCTATGGTTTGCATGGAACATACTGGCATAACAACTTTGGCACGCCGATGAGTCATGGCTGTGTAAATCTTTCAATTCCCGACGCGGAATGGTTATACTACTGGGCGCTTGAAGGCACTGTGGTGAAAGTGCATTATTGATCGCGTAGGGGCAGACCTGCGTGTCTGACCTTTTGTTCAAAATTGGGCGGACACATAGGTCCGCCCCTACAATCCATGTGAATGATGAGCAAGTCAAAAATTTCCCGACGTGATTTTCTAAAATTAAGCGGATATGGTATTTTGGGGATGGTATTGCCCAACCTTCCGTCCCAGTTCAATCAACAGAATGATTTTGCCAACCTGCAAGGGCGCGTCATTGACAGCATATTGTGGTCTTACGAAGAGCCGAGTAAAAAATCAAAACGAAAAAATTTTTACTGGCATGACCTCGTCGTTCCGATCACGAATACCACAGTCAGCGACGATGAAGCGGCTTACAACCGTGTGTGGTATCAGGTGGAGGATGACGGCTACGTATATTCGGGAAGCATCCAGCCCGTACGCACAGTATTGAATGAGCCGCAACACATCTCGCTCAAAGGCGCTCTCGGTGAGGTCAGTGTTCCATTCACAGATGCTCGTCTCGAACCTGATAACAAAGGTGAAATTGTATATCGCCTATATTACGAAACCGTCCATTGGGTGAAAGCCAGCGCGATCCATGCTGTGGATGGAAGCGTCTGGTACTATCTGCTGGACGATAAATTCGAGCAATATTATTACGTGCCCGCGAAACACATCCGCCTCCTCCCGGACTTGGAACTGACTCCGTTATCTCAGCATGTTCCCAGCGAGGACAAACTCGTCGAAGTGCGATTGAACGACCAGCTGTTGATGGCTTATGAAAAGAATCAACTGGTCTACGCGACGCGCATCTCCACGGGTGGACGCCTGCGAAGCGGAACGTACACAACCCCTGAAGGCGATTACATCACCTATCACAAACGTCCCACGCGGCACATGGCGGCAGGCGACCTCGCCTCCAGCGGATTCGATCTCCCAGGTGTTCCATGGGTGACATATATCAAAGAAAACGGGACTTCCTTCCACGGCACATACTGGCACAACGACTACGGGCGTCCGCGCAGTCACGGCTGCATCAACATGACTCCGCAAGCCGCGAAATGGCTCTACCGTTGGACGACTCCCACCGTGCCGTCAGACAAGGAACTCATTTATGGATCTGTGGGAACGAGGGTGGAAATCAAAATTTAGACCACCGCCTGAGGCGCCATCCTCGGCGACTGGAGCGATGATTGAATGTATAAGAAAAAAGTAATAGTGGAACAAATTCCCGTCTTTGTCGGTTAAACTTACATCATGCTCAACCCCCAATTAACCCGCCGCGACTTTCTCAAACTCGCCAGCGCGGGGACGCTTGCCTTCGCTCTAAAAGACTTGAAAATAAGCCGTGCCCTCGCCGCGACCACGCTCAAGCAGGGATGTATGACCATCAGCGGCATCCCATTGTATGATGCACCGAATTTCAGCGCGAACAAGATCCATCACTTCGGGAAGGATGAAGTGGTGGATGTGACCGGTGTGGATGAAAACGGCGAGTTCGGCAACGAGTTCAACAGCGCGTGGTATCACATCAACGGCGAGGGATTCACTTATTCAGGCTGGGTATACCCGGTGGAAACGAATTACCAGAAGCCGATCTTCACCCTCCCTGAAAAAGGACAACTAGGCGAGATCACAGTTCCATTCGTAGATGTGAAACTCGACCCGTATGTGTATGCCAAGCGCGGCTATCGGCTGTATTACCGTTCCACGCATTGGGTGAAACGCGTTGTCGTCACGCGCGAAGAGAAAAGCATCTGGTATCAGATATATGATCCCCAACTGAGAAAATATTTTTACGTCCCAACTCATGCCATGCGGCTCGTGCCGAACGATGAGTTGACGCCGCTTTCGCCTGAGGTGCCTGATGCAGAAAAACATATTGTGGTTGATCTCGCATCACAGATGGTAACAGCCTTCGAGGGCGAAAAACTCGTCCTTTCACAACGATGCTCGAGCGGCGCGAAAGGCACAGAAACACCAACAGGGAATTTCCGCACCTATCACAAAGGTCCATCCGTCCACATGACAAACCAGGGTGATGCGATCGAGAATATTTTCAATTTGCCTGGCGTGCCGTGGTGTGCATTTTTCACCGGCATCGGCAACGCGTTCCACGGCGCGTATTGGCACAACGATTATGGTCGTCCGCGCAGTCATGGGTGCGTGAACCTGCCGTCAGACGCCGCGAAATTTTTGTATCGCTGGACCAGCCCCAACGTCCCGTTTGATGCGGATTATGTCCATCTGCCAGGTGAGGGAACGCGAGTCCAGATTTTTTAGTAAAGCGAGATACGCAAAGCGTCTCGCTCAACAAGGAGAAGCTATGAATTCAATTTTTCAAAATCCAAGGTATATGCTTCAACGACAGGTGTTTGCGCTGGCGGGCAAGTTCCGGATCTTTGACCCGATGAACAAACTGGTACTGTTCAGCGAGCAGAAGATGTTCCGTTTGCGCGAAGACATTCGCGTGTATGGCGATGAAGCTAAAACGCAGGAAGTGTTGAGCATCAAGGCTCGGCAGATCATGGATTTCTCCGCGGCGTACGATGTGGTGGATACGGAGCTGAATCAAAAAGTCGGCGCGTTGCGCCGCAAGGGTTTGCGTTCGTTGTTGCGCGATGAGTGGGAAGTGTTGGATGAGAACGACAACGTGAAAGGGTTGCTGTTTGAAGACAGCATGGGACTCGCTTTGTTGCGCCGCTTCCTCCTCGGCTCGTGGCTGCCTCAGAACTACGACATTTCCTTTGGCTCGACGCGCGTCGCGGATCTCAAACAGAACTTCAACCTTTTCCGTTATGAATTGAATCTCGACTTCAGCATGGACGTTGCCCACGCGCTGGATCGCCGCCTGGGAATCGCCGCTGGAATTTTGCTCGCGGCGGTTGAGGGAAAGCAGAGTAATTAATTTGCCTTCGCTTCATTGAAAGCTCAAAGGAGAAGAAATGTTACTTATAGAAATCGCTTTGTTTATTGGGGGCATTTATTCTATTGTGACTGCAAAAGTGCCGGCGTTCCTGGTTGGCGGCGGGTTTTATCAGGTTGACAGGTGGATCGCCCGAACAATTGGGGTTTTGTTGCTGATTCCCCTTACAATTGCGACCATCGGCGGAGCGATTTCATATCCCCTATTTGGCGGTAACCCTGCTGAAAATTTATCGCTGGAAATTGCGACCCTATTCGTGGTTGGTGTTTTGGTTTTGGTATTAACCCGCGTAGTGGGGAGGCAAATTGAACCCGCAAGTGACATGGAAACAATCATAGCAAAGAAAACCCAACGCGCATTAACGTATGCAATTATGAGCCCTGTGATCTTTGTAACATTTCCACTGGCTCTTATCAATGCGAACCAGGCTTTAAAGTTGATTGATAAAAATGGCGTGGGTGAGCAGTATCGTGGCAGAGCCAAAGCGTCACGCATCATAGACATTGTTGCGACATTGCTTTCGATAATAGGGTGGTTGTCATTAAGCTTCTATGGCAGATGAGTCTCTCATAATTGAAAACGAGCAAAAGTAAATGCTACGCCAACCTCTCTTTGCCGGTCTCGTTGTAGATGAATCCGGCCGTGCCGTTGAAACCGCCTTCGTGGGCGATGAACCATGTTACGTTGTGGATGATTACGGATTTCGCCGTCACATCCCCTCCGAACAGGTTGACCGCCAGGTATTTGCACAAATCACCGCCCTTATGAAAGGGAGTGAAGATTTTATATCGGAACAAACTGCCAAAATGATCGGCCAGGAGGATGTGTTCACCAAAGCCGCCATCGAACAGCAATTGAAGAATATTGACAAGCAATTCGATCAGTTGTTACAAGCGGGCATCCCCGAGGATATGAGATCATATCTCGGCATGATGGGTTTCAGAGTCGTGATCAATATGCACGGGGAGGTCGTCAAGGTGGAGCAACCCGGCACTGCAAGTGATGAAGGCGGAGAGGAATGACTTGCGCAGGTTACCTGCTTAAATCATCAAGAAATTGACTAAGCGGCTCTTCCCAAAGTATTCCTCTCGCTTGGTTGATTTCATTTGTCCTCTATCTTAGGTGCTTTCTCATTCTGACTCTCTAAACGCTTCAATGCCCGCTGTGTTATACTGACCCCATCGTCACAGGTTTTGGTAATTCTCTTTCGAGGTTGTCTTACGCCTGATTTAGTGTACGCGTCCGCCGGGTGGCGGGCGTTGTTGTTAGGAGAAAAATGGAAAGCAAGATATATGTCGGAAACCTGTCGTATTCAACCACGGAAGATGATTTGCGGACGTTGTTCTTTCAGGCAGGGACCGTGACTTCGGTCGCGTTGATCAAGGACCGCGACAGCGGTCAATCGAAGGGGTTCGCCTTTGTGGAAATGGGCAATCAATCAGAAGCGCAGAAAGCCATCAGCATGTTCAACGGATTCAACATGGGGGATCGCGAACTCAAGGTGAATATGGCTCGTCCGAAGGAAGAGCGCGGCGGCTTTGGCGGCAATCGAGGCGGCAATAATAGCCGCGGAGGAAACCGTAATCAACGCGGAAACGGCAAGCGGTATTAAGTCTTTTCTTGCGTTGAATATATAATCCCCGGTCTTGCGTCGGGGATTTTTTATTTCATATTTTGCTTGCGATTACAGCGCATTTGTTCTAAAATAGGCTGAGAGAAAGGATTTCGCCATGTCTCCCAGATTCACTATAGTCCAGCATTTTGAGGGGAAAGATTCTGCGGTCAAATCCATTTACGAGCGTATTCTGAAGGAAGCAGGTAAGTTTGGGAAAGTGGTCGAAGACCCGAAGAAGACGTCCATTCATTTGAATAACAAGTCTGCGTTTCTGGGCGTGGCGACGCAAAAGAGTGCGATTATTCTGACGATTAAATCTGTTGAGCCGATCACCCATGCGCGCGTGAGGAAATCGGAGAAGATGTCTGCACGGCGGTATTTTCAGCATGTCAAAGTGACATCTCCTGAGGAAGTGGATGCCTTGCTTATTAGCTGGTTGAAACATTCGTATGAGTTTAGTGGTTGAAAACAACTTGCCGATGAACCTGCATCTTCTTTCCACACCGGGTGATCGCGATGTCCGCTGGGTGCTTGAGGCATGTCGTCCCTATTTGGAAGGCAGGGATGACCCGATTGTGTCATTTCTGCCGCGAGCCTGGTTAAACATTCATCATTGGCTGGATTACACCGTTCGCTCCTTTGACGGACTGGCACACATTGAATTGGTTGATACCGAGCGAATGGATCTGCCAACCATGGAAGCCGTCATCAGGCGCGCGCAGGTGGTGTACATTTCCGGCGGGAACACGTTTCTGCTTAACCATCGTTTGCATATCAGCGGGTTGATGCCGTATCTGCGCAAAAAGGTACAGGCGGGGTTGCCTGTGGTTGGGTTCAGCGCCGGCGCAATCGTATGCGGACAGAACATCCTCACGTCCAGCGATATGAACACGGTTGAGACAAATCATTTCGATGGCTTGAAGGCATCTTCATTCAATTTCTTCGCTCATTACGCTTCAGATTCGCATGGGCAGTCTGTTCAGGATGACTGGCTTTCAGAGCATCATTCGTTTCACCATAATGCTGTGCTTATGTTAAGCGACGGTGCGTATGTAAAAGCGGACGGAAAGAATACGACTCTCATACGCGGCGACGGATGGATATTGAAAAAAGGTTCAGAGAAGGAAAAACTAATCGAAGGCGGGGCAGTTGTCCCGTACGAAGCGCCGCGTAAAAATCCAATCCAGGAATAGAAACTCGGCTTGTATTTTTTTCAAAAGTTGAGTAAATTATTGCACAAGCGGTAGAAAGAGGCGAAGATGAGCGACGAAGAATGGATCCCCGGAAACAGATCTGAATTGATGTTTGCAATCGAACGTGAGTGGAAGGCCTTGATGGATGTCGTTGCCAAACTTGATGATGCAAAGATGACAGCACCCGATGCAGGCGGGTGGAGCGCGAAGGACAATCTTGCGCATCTCGCGGAATGGATGAACGTGTTGATGGGCTATCATATGGGTCGCCGACCATCGCATGAGGTGCTGGGAGTTTCGGAAGACGTGACAAAAGACTGGGATATGGAAGTGATCAACCCCGTTCTTTTCGAGCGAAACCGCAACCGTTCGACGCAGGATGTGTTAGATGAATTACAGCGCGTGTATGCAGAACTAGTCGCCAAGTTGAACAGCACACCCTTTGAAGATTTGTTGAAACCGCGCCATGCCAATGACCCTGAAAAGCGCCCCTTGTTGCTGTGGGTGCTTGGGGATACCAGCGAACATTTTGCCGAACACCGCGAGACGATTGAGAAAATGTTGTAGCGTGCCAAGTTATTCTTAAACCATACCCAGAGGAGAAAAACCATGAATCTCGATATCAATAATATTTCGGCAGTGATCGGCGTGTTGGGCGCGTATTTCGCGATCTTGCTTGTGCTGGCGGTTAGTGTGGAAACCATCCTTGAACCGTTTTCCTTTTTCAAGGGCTTGCAAAAACAAGCCAGCCCGGATGATGTATTGAAGTCGGTGGAGGAATGGCTTCCGGAAGGTTCGGGGGAAGCGGCAAAAGTAGTGGCCATTCAAACCTACGCGGCGAAGACGAAAACCGACCTGTCACGACTGGATCAAACGGCAAAAGAATTGACTGGACAAGCCGTGGAGACATTGAAACAAATGGGTCTGGAAGCTCAAGTGAATAATGCGCAGAAGGAGATCGCAATTAAATTCGCAACCTTGCGTGAACAACATGCCGCCAGCCAGAAACAGCGGATTACGATCCTGCGCACACTCTCAGCGTTGATCGGTATTGCGATCGCAACGGTATTACGAGTCAATACGTTCGATATCATTGGCTCGCTTTTTTCAGATCAGATCATGCAGTCACTTAACACTCCGCTGGGCTATTCGGGCGGCATCATATTGACGGGTCTTGCGGCGAGCGCAGGAAGTTCCTTCTGGCACGATATGCTGGGCCGCGCTCGCAACATCAAGGATACGATAAAACAGGTGGAAAGTTTGGCTGGCAAGGAAAAGGATAAAGCCGAAGGATAATTTGTAATCATCCGCCCTGTTCATATTGAACAGGGCGGGTTGCTATCAACCACGTTCGTTTGGGGTCTCAGACCCCAAACAGGCAGGAACTATTCATCGTCGTTTGATTCCACATTTCCCAGATCGGGGATCGCGGACTCGATCTCTTCGGGGCTTTGACCTTTTTCAAGCCTGTCAACGACTTCGTCAAATTCGGGCGGAAGCTCCTCTCCCATTTCCTTTCCCATTTTTCGCATCATCTTTCCCATCGCTTGGGGATCATTTTCGAGTCCTTCGAAGCCGGAGAAGTCGTCTGCCATCGAGTTCATGCGGCTGTCGTCCGATTTCGCGATGCGGACCTTTGTCATGCGGCGGCGGACATTCTTACTGTTGCAGTGTGCGCAGTTGACAGGCTTCTTGCCATATTCCGCGAAGGTGAGGAACACGTCGAAGCGCTGGTTGCAGTTGTTGCAGATAAAGTCGTAGGTGGGCATAGCGCTATTTTAACTGAATCAGGCAAAGGGCGGAGGGAGGCGTGAGTCAGCGTCTGGTAAAATTCATCAATGTCTGAATTCAACATTCATAATCCGCAACCACTGCTCATCGTCATCTCGGGCCCTTCGGGCGCGGGCAAGGATACAGTGATGCAACGGATGCAGGAGCGCGGGATGCCGTTCCATTTTGTTGTGACTGCCACGACGCGACCGAAGCGCGCCAACGAGGTGCATGGGCGGGATTACTGGTTTGTTTCAAAGGAGGAATTCGCGCGCATGATTGACGAGGACGAGTTGATCGAACACGCGATTGTGTATGGTGACTACAAAGGCATCCCGAAGAAACAGGTGCGTGAGGCGCTCGCGAGCGGCATGGATGTCATCATGCGGCTCGATGTGCAGGGCGCGGAAACGGTTCGCAAGATGGCTCCCGAGGCGCTGATGATTTTTATTACAACACAGAACGAGGATGAACTGGTGCATCGCCTTGAAACGCGCAAGACCGAGACGGCCGATTCGCTCGCCATCCGCATCGCCACCGCGCGCAAGGAACTCAAGCGCGTGGAGGGGTTCGATTATGTGATCGTCAATCGCGATTATCTTTTGGATGAAACGGTGGACATGATCCGCGCGATCATAGACGCGGAACACCACCGCGTGAAACCGAGAAAGGTGACTTTGTGAATCAATCATTCGATGATCGGCGGGATGAAAACCCCGCTTCCGACTCCCTTCAACCCTTCGACGAGGCTCAGGGCAAGCCTGCTTCGGCTCCGCAGGCCATTCAGGTCGCCATCCCGGCCTCTGCGCCGTATGTGACGTATTCCATCATTGGCATCACGGCTTTTGTGTATGTTTTACAACTTGCCAGCCAATTTCTTTTGCAATTCGATTTCCCCGTTGCATTGCTGGCAAAAGCCAATGACCTGATCCGTGACGGACAACTCTGGCGATTGCTCACGCCCGCGCTCGTGCATGGGTCCCTCGCGCACGTCGGTTTCAACATGTATGCCCTGCTCTCATTTGGTTCGGGACTCGAACGTCACTTCGGACACAGGCGTTTCCTCCTGCTGTACGTGCTGGGCGCGTTCGCGGGTAACGTGATGTCGTTCCTGTTCACCAACCCGGACTCGGTGGGCGCATCCACGGCTATCTTCGGCTTGATCGGCGCGGAGGGCGTGTTTCTTTATCAGAATCGCAAATTATTCGCATATCAATTCAGAAGTGCGATCAGCAATGTGATTTTCATCGCCGGCGTGAATCTCTTTTTAGGGCTTGCCCCAAACATTGACAACTGGGGTCACATCGGCGGGCTGGTTGGCGGGCTGATGTTTGCCTCTTTCGCAGGTCCGTTGTGGGATGTGGAATCGAATCTGGTTGGCGGCCACAGCCTCGTGGATAAACGCCCGTCGCGTGAAGTGTTCACCGGCGCGGCGGTGGCGCTGGTCATCTTTGGCGCGCTGGCGGTGTGGGGGTTCATCCGATAGAGGAATTGAGATTAGAGACCGGAGATAATTTCGTCGAGCGAGGTCAATCGTTTAGCCACGGATTTCACGAATATTCGCGGATTGTTTTTAGATCGGTGTAATCCGTGTGAATCCGTGGCTGATTTCTACGGCTTCACCTTAACTACCATCCCTGCGGATGTCCCCTGCACTTCGGGGAAGAACGCCTGCCACGCGTGGGCAGGTAACACACGGTATTCGCCCGCTTGTAGCGGAGTGAGCGTGTACGTCAATACGTATGTCCCAGCAGGAAGATATTCGGCGGTGAAGAGAATGCTCTCGTCGCGGATTTGAGGCGGGTTGAACAGCCACCAGCCCCAACCTTCTGCAAACGGGTCTTCCTCATCGAATTGGACTTGCACGTCGGTTGAATCGATTCCGAGTTGACTCGTTTTGAGGTTCTGATCTAGAATCTCCGTTCCGGCGGGGATGAAGTCTTCGACCATGACGTAGTACGCGTCGTGGGGGAGGGTCAGCGTCAGTTGGGCGATGATGAGTTTGTTTGGATCAAGTTGAAAGGAGGAAAGAGGCGGGCAAGCTCGCCCTGAGCGGAGGGCGGAGCCCGGAGTCGAAGCGCGGCAATCGAAGTCAACATGCGTTCTTTCGATCTGCATTCCTTTATCCAATGGTTTCACATCTTCCACGGGGCGGTTGAGTTGGAGCGTCGCGTTGTAGTAAAGTCTGCCAAGCCCATCTTCGCGATTGATGGTGAGCAAATTCGGCGAGTTGGGGGAAAGAAATTCGAGCGGGACAGTCGCGGTGATCGGCGTGACTTGAATGCCCGCAACATCGCCGCTGGTGAGCGGGCTGCCATTGAGCGCGGCATTGAACGCGAAATCGGCGCGTACCTCGCCCAAGCCGACCATCGCCGCGTTGAGCGCAAGGATCGCCCACGCGTTGTCGTGACCAATATTCCACAATTTATTTGCGTTGCGATGTGCGGCGAGATAACGAACTGCGTTGGATACAATTTGATTCGCGGGGTCAATCTGCGAGAGCGCGTATATAACGGTTGAGGTTGTGTAGATCGTTGAGCGATTTGCAAAGAAACTATCGCCTTGCGATTCCCAATGCGCACTGGATGAAGAGAGAATCGCAGACGATTCAAGATTCGAAATCAAATCGCGGGCGCGCGTATCGGCTGAGTTGAATTTATTCATAGTGAACGCGAGCAACGCAACGCCCGCTGGACTCATGCGGTCACGCGCATCATAGAGTTGGTTGATGATGGTTTCATTAAATGTATTTGCGTGCGCCAGAGCGAATTGCATGAAGGCAATCGTATCAAGACCGTATGCATTCGTATTGGCTGTTATTGCTGGCTGTGAATCGCGCAGGGACACACTCGCGCGTTGAAGCGCCTCTTCGTTGACTGTTGCGCCTGCCTCACGCGCGCGCAACAAACCGAGAAACACGTAGGCAGAGACATACGGATCTGATTTCACTTCTGTTACACCATCAATCAAAGGCGACTTGCCCCACCAGTTCCAGCCGCCGTCTGTGTTTTGCAAATAGAACAACCGACTCACACTCGAATTGAGATTTGCATTGACGCGGTCTACAAGTTTCGGATCATTCAAACCCGCGTTGCTCAACGCACGATAGACTTCGACATTCGGCAGGATGAACGAGACGACGTCCTCCGCACTGTTCTCGTTTGGTTCAGGCATCGCCTCCAGCGCGGACGTGAGACTGCCCGCCAGCGAGGGGCTTAACTCCACCTCCAAGCCGCCGCTCGAAGGCGCGAACGTGCGCGGGAGTGAGATGACCTCCTGTTGTGTCGCCGCGCCGCGTAACGACCCGCCTGTGACGAATGCCTGCGGCGAGGTGTATTGCAAAATGGGAAGCGCCCCCCAAACAGGTTGCGTTGAATCCTGCAAGGAGGGATTCCCGTTTGCTATTGCGGTGAAAACCAGATCCGCGGATTCCGCCAGCCCTGTCGTGCCCCACCATTCCACTCGCGTTCGTCCGTTCGCAGGGACATTCACCTGCTGGGTCGCTTTATCTGGTTCATCCAGCACAAAGCCCTCACTCTGCAAGTTGACGCTGACACTTAATTGATTCGACGTATTGTTATTGAGGATTGCCGCCATCATCACATGATCGCCGTTCACCAAAAATCGCGGCGTCACAGGCCGAACGAGCAATGGCTTCGTTGAAATGATCTGCGTTTCAGCCTGCCCCACTTTTGTATCAACCGTCAAGCCGCGCACATCAACCTGCCATGTCGTGAGCGAGTCGGGCAGAGTCATCGTCGCCTGCCCGCGCCCCTCCGAGTTGGTGATGAGCGACGGATTCCAATATGCGGTATCGGGAAATTCTTCGCGCAGGACTGGTGGACCTTCACCTGCCCCTCCGCCCCCTCCACCGACACCGCCAACGTTTTGCCCGCCATAGGCCGCGAGCGAAATTCCTGTTTGAATGCCGGGCGGCTGTTCGCTGTAATACGCGGGGAGGATATCTTCTGCATTCGGGTCGGCAAGCGCGAGCACCGCCAGATCAACAACGAATAATGAAAATTCTCCTTCAACGGGTTGGCCCTGATTGTCTGACACAACAACGTTGAAGGTGAGGTTATCGCGCGGTCCCGCCTGCGTTGGTTCCGATGTGACCTGAACGTTCAACTCCTGCGCGTCAGGCGCGACGGGGATATTCACACGTCCATACTTGAACTCATTGCCCTGTCCCAGCACAGTAACACTGACGTATACATTCGGCGCGGCGTCATCGGTCAACGGCAGAACATATTCCTTCCCACTGCCCGTCAGGGTAAGTACTTCTGCCTTGAATAGGATGCCGCGTTCCACTGCCACAAGCGCGAGCGAATTGGTCGGGAACGGGTTCGGGATGAAAATCTTCGATATATCGCCTGCGATGTACGAATCCTTGTCGGCGGTCAGTTGAAGTTTTTGATTCGGTAAATCGGGCCATATGGCTGTCCCCGCGCCGCCGATCCAAACTAATGTTTGTGTGCTCGCGCCGCCTCCGCGTACATCGAGCAGGTATGTCCCCGCAGTCGGCGGGACGAACGAAAGCCGCGCGCGCCCATCCGGTCCCGTTGCGAGGTTGCTGCCGCTCACGGGCGTAAATACAGGCGTGTATTTTATATTGCCGTTTGCAACCGTCTCTTTTTCCCAGCGCACCTGTTTGAATTCCGCCGCGAGCGATTTATCGCCCGAAGCGTTCCCAGCCCAATCGGCGGTAAACACATCGAAACCGATTGCCGACTTTGCCGTGCCGATCCAGCGATCGGGGCGCAAGCCGATGTAAAAATCCGCGGGATGGACGCGCAATTCAGTCCGCGCGCTCACGGGAAAACCGGATTCGTCCGTTGCGGTTACTTCCAGGGTGACGAGCTGCAGCGAGTCACGCGCCGGAATGGCTGGCAGGTCAATGGATAGAATCCCCTGCGGGTTGGTATGACCCGTTCCATCTGCGATCGAATCTCCAAAGTAGAGTCCGCTTCCACCCAGCCATGAATCGTCGAACACTCCCGTTTGATACCCTGGCAGGTAAAAATAATCGTGCTGTGCGTAAGCCGCCCACGTAACCTCTACATCACCTGCGGGCGCGCCGAAGAAGTAGCGAACATTGATACTGGCGTTTGCCGGCTCTCCAAGCTTGATTTCGTCGGAGGCAAAGTCCGCGCTCAGGTTGATCTCAGGCTTGCGGTACTCCGCCACCTGAAAACCGAAATAGAAATCTAATGACTCATTCCTGATTGTGTAATAGCCCGGCGCGGCATCGTCGGAGAGTTTGTATTCACCGTTGAACGTGCCGTACGGCGAGAGCGGCAGGTCGAGACTCAGGATTTGTGTTCCATTCCAATCGAGCAGCGAGAGCGGAACGGAGTTGATGGATGGCAATTCATACCGGCCATTGAACGCCTGCCGTGCAACGCCTCGGAAATAAACCGTTTGCCCTGGTCGGTAGATTGGGCGATCTGTATAAAAATAAAGCTCTGTATTCGGACTGTCAATTTGTGCATATCCCCAGGCCGTGCTCCAATTGTTGATTGCGAACGCGAAGCTTTCCTCGCCCGGCGCGCCGAGCATGGCGTATGCCTGGCCTGGCACGCCGCCACCGCCATAATTTTCGCTCACGACCGGCATGTTGAGCTTTCCGCTTCCCGCGTTTGCCTGCCTGTTGATCGGTCCTCTCCACAGCCCGTTTTCATCCGTCGCCCCCGAAGCGACGATCGTCCCATCTTGGTCGTAGATCGTAACCGGCGCGTCAGGGATCGGCGTCTGGGAGGGGAGGTCCACTGCCCACACGAGCGCCTCGGTCGCGCCGATTTTGAACGTGAGGTTGACGTGGCTCGAGGCGGCAAAATACACTCTCTTTGCGTTTTCATTGACTTGCGGTGACGAGAAGGCAACGTAATACAAACCGACGGGCAATGGATTGTTTTGTTGCGTGAGGTTCAACTTCACCTCGCGCTCCAGGCTCGGCGTGAGGTCGAACGAGTGCGGAATTACGGCTGGGTTTATGGGGGCGTATGCCTGTTGAGTCTCGAGCGAGGTTTGCAGCGTGAAAAAATCCTGCAGGGACAAAGGCGCGACCGTCACATTGGCGGTTTTTATGTTCACCGCGTTTGCATACAACACAGGTTCATCGGGACGCACGAACAAGGTGTTTGATCCGAAGAAGCGCAGATTCAACTGGGGAGGTATGGGCGGCGTGCGGACGTTGAAAGCGAACGGATTGCCAAGCGCCTGCCCCCACAGGTCTTTGATCGTCCCCGCCACTTCGATGACGTAGTCGGTATCGGGTATGAAGGCTCCATAGATCTGAAGACCCCATTCGCCCTGGTAATCCACCACGCTCAAATCATCCACGGCTGGCGTTACGGTCACAAAATTATCGTACTTGCCTTCGGGAATGGGTGAAGTGAAATAAACGGTTGTCACGCCGTGTGTCGTGTACGTGCGCGCCACGGTAAAGTTGGGGAAGGTGTTCAACACCGCGCCGTAATCTTCGCCGAGCGTCACGCCGCCGCGCGATTGGGCGTCTGCATTAAGGTTCAACAAGTAGCCGACATTGCGCGCCAAAAGGGAATCCGGCTTGAACGAGATTTCCGTCGCCCTGTCGTTCCATGTGAACGTCCCGTTCACGGGTCCATCCGTGCCGCTAAACAGAAAATTCGACTGCACGCTTTCTTCGTTCATCGGCTGGTTGAAGGTCAATTTGATTTCGGCGTCGAGCGCGACGGAACCATCTGTAAACGGACCCAACTCGACGACGCGCGGCCTCGCGGTGACGAATCTCCACGCGTTTTGTGCGCCTCCATCTAACCCCACACCTGTCACCGTTTTCAAATCCGGGTTCACGCTGACGGTGTATTCCGTTCCTCCTTGCATGGACGATTCTGGATAAAAGATGTAGGTACTGGTGTTGATCCACTCACCTCTACCAGAGACAGAAGGGAGAATATTGAAGGCAGAGGGCAAAGAGGATGAGTCTGCTCCAAGTGGGACAACCGGTTGATTGAACGAGGCGACGATTGCCGCATCTACATTCGCATCAGTACTATCTGCTTTTGGCAATATGTTTGTCGCGCGCAGATAGTCTGATACCGCAAATGAAAGTTCAATGGGCTCGGTGATCCCATATCCCACGGCCGATTGAACGGATGGACCTATGGATATGTTCAGTTTTGCGTTGGGTGGATAGGGTTGCGCGGGCGTATAGAGGAGGGTTGATTCATCCTTCCATACATAAGCGCCTGGCGGAAGCCCGCTGAAAGCAGGCTCCACGGAGTTTTTGTTCATCGGCTGGTTGAAGTAAAACGTGATCGGCGCGAGGTGCCCGATGACGCTCTCGAGCGGTGGGTCGGATTCGATGATGGCAGGAGGCGCGGATTGTCGCAGAAATGTGGGAGTGGGGATGACCGGCGCGGGTGTCGGGATGCCGGAGCATGAAGCGAGGATCAGGCTGATTAGGAGGAACCAGTTCAGGGTGAGGTGGATGCGTTTTTTCGTCATCATAAGCCTTCGAATAAACAATAATCCGAAGTCATTATACACTTCTTGGTTTCGTCACACCTGCACTTGCGCCAGGTGCAAGTGTTGCCAGGCAGCTCAACGCGCTGATGTGGCACTCCCAACCATCGGACGTTATCCTTGTAATGAGGGGATTGCTTCGCCCCTATCGGGGCTCGCAATGACAAGAATCCTACGGGCACAGCCTCTCCCCCTCCTGCGGGACATACGAACCAATCTCATCTTCGGGGAAGGATACATCCAATCGGTAATTGCATAAAATCGGGCGCATGATGCCGCGCACCCAGACGTTGTTCTCCTCCGAGAAGACACGGCGTCGGGCGAGGATCTTGAACGTCAGCGGGTCAACCACGATCAGGTCAAAGCGCTGGGATTCCATATCCTGCTTGAACAACGCAAGGAATTCCTCGTTGTTCGCCATTGCCATTTCCATCAATTCTTCGCGCTCGTATTCGGGGGTGAGCGTCACATTTTCGAGCATCCCCATTGAAATGAGATGCCGCTGGGTGATGAACAGGATTTCCCCGCCATTTGCATTCACTTCATTCACATGTTCTTGCAAACTTTCCAACACAGCATCGGTTCTTGATTCGTCATACATTTTGAACCCGATATTTGATTGGGTCAAAAACAAAATGGGAATCACGATGACCGACATCACACTGCCCCAACTCAACGGAATCATCTGCGCCCGCCCTTCGCCTTCGGGCTTATATCGCGCAAAGACCAGATACGAAAACACGATCAACAGCATCGTGAAATACGCGTCGAGGTTGTGCAGGTCTGCGCCGCCGCCGATCTTCAGGCTGACAACAATCCCGCCGACGAACAGGGCAACCAGCGCGGCAAGGATGAAAAACAACCGCGTCGGATGCCAGTCCGCGCGGCGCGAACGAATTTGCATGTACATGGAGATCCAAACCGGCAGGGAGGTCAGAATCGCCGCAGGAAGAATCCCCAGCGAATAGGTCTCATTTGGCAGAAGTCTGTACCAGAGCAGGTCGGATGTGAGGCTGGTATAAAAATTACCACCATCGGGAATCCCTGAAATCGCAATATAAAATCTCTGTGAAGCAATTGCGATCATTGTTCCAATTACAAACCAGAGGGCAGGCTTGAGCACGTATCTCCAAAGACTCTTGCCATTGACAGGCACTTCCAGCAAATACAATACAGCCGCGATCATCCCGGGCATCGGATACCAGTTGATGCGACTCCATCCAGCCCAGATCGAAGCCAATAGAACGGCGAACCAGGCCCGTCGTGAGTCCTGGGGCGAGAATCCGTAAAGGAGAATCAGAACAGGCACCGCGAGATGCAAATAGATCGGTCCCATCATCAGCAAGAGGATCATCCATATCCCGGCGAGCCATTTCAACCCGCGATCCTGAATCGAGAGCCGGTTTATTAACGCAGGAACGATCAGCCCCACCAGCGCGAGCCGCAGGAACACATGCCAGAAACGATGAAACAATAACGGCAGGTCAAATAGATACGGCGGCGTAAGCAGCAGATGCAACGAGGGATGAAGGATGGGCAATGAAAATTCACCGCCAAAAATTTTTTCAGAGAGGAAGAGCGAAGGATAATAGTATCGGCTCGTCTCAGACCAGCCCATTGCAAACGGATAGGATGTGATCAGTGGAAGCATTGTGAGGAAGAAATGCAAAAGAGATTGGCTCAACATGATCGTAATCAATGCGAGTGACCATGGAATTTCTTTGCGAAGAAGTTTGATCCCCCACATGCCCGCGAGACTGAAAACCCAGAAAACGAGTAGTCGCACCCATTCCTCGCCTCCCAAAATTTTTCTGAAAAGAGAATTGGCTGTGACGAATGAAAAGCCTGTCAACGCGACGATGGTCAACAGGATTCCCATCCAGCGCGCGCGATCAACCTGACCGAACGCTTCAATCCGGTTCCAAAACCTGTCGTGTGCCTTCGAGAAGCCGACTGCCAGCCCAAGCAGAGCCAGCAGGGTTATCATGCTTAATGTCGCAAGCCCAGCCAGCCATGAACTGCTGGTTTCAATAAGGACATCCAACCGCGCCGCAAGATTAATCAAATTCCAAATGGAAAACAGCGGAAGCGCGGCAGTGACGATCAATACAACGCGCCAGAATGCGGAACGGGAGGGCTGGATGATGAAGTTCATAAATACTTATCCGCAGATTTCACAGACTACGCCGATTTTTTTCAATCTGTGAAATCTGCGCAATCTGTGGATCAGGTCTTGGTCGCAATCACGCGAATCGTCGCCGCGGCGTCCTCCTCCATGTTCCCGCTGACGAATTCGGGTTTGATGTGCGGTAGAAGTTTTCGGAACGCATCCTCTTCACGGGTGAGGATTTCAATTTCAACATTGGCAAAGCAATCCTTGAACGCTTTGCGATAATTCCACAAACGATAGCGATTGTGATTACTGGATGGATTCAGCCAGTTCCGCCACGCGCTTTCTGAAAATCGTAGCATCTCGAATGGATATTTGAAATAGTGATCGCGCAAATCAACAAAATGGATGTGCAGTCCATCCAGTTTGGTAAGAGCCGCGAGGGCGCGTGTAATTCCTTCCACATCATCAAGATGTTCGTAGACCGAACTGCTCAACACAGTATCAACTGGCTCCATTCCGCCGCGCGCCTGCACATCACGGATATCGTCCTCCAGCAACGTCATCCATTCGGGGCGCGGGCGCAGGCCCTTTGTATCAGCAAAGAAATATTTTTCTTCCGCCTGGTATAAACGGCGGTTATGCGGTTCATCGGGAGGCGCGTACTTGTCGCATAAAATCACATGCGCCGCGCCTTCTTTCAACAAACCAAAGCCAATATCAAAACGACCTCCGTACCCAAAAACAAGCACGCGCTTATTCTGGAACGAAAGCCCGCGCGGCGAAATCACTTCCACATAGCGCTGCACCGCCGCGAAGGGATTGCTCGTTTCTAGTCCCGGGCGGATGATGATATTCCGCAACAGCAACACGCGCACCAGTTTTTCAGGCATGAAGTGACGGATGACGCGGGGGAGGAGGTAGGGGAGGTTCAATGATTATCTCACCGCCGTCATTGCGAGGAGCGCTCTTGCTCTTCCCTGGCACCACCCGCCAGGGGAGGTGTGTGACGAAGCAATCCCTAACACAATTAGGAGATTGCTTCGTCGCCTTGGTCTCGATACGGCTTCGCAACGAGCGCTTAGCCCTACTCGACCAGCGGCTCTTCGCAATGACGAATTACACTGTAAATTCTTTCAGCGCGGCGATGACGATCTTCTGCTCATCGTCGGTCATATTCGTGTAAAACGGCAGACGCAACAACTGGTCGCTCACCCGTTCCGTTACAGGGCAATCGCCTGCCCTGCCTCCATATTTCTCGCCCATCGGCGAAAGATGTAAAGGGAGATAATGAAAGACAGCCTGTATCCCGCGTTCCTTCAAATGAGCAATCGCGGCTTGTCGTTTTTCAAGGCTGGGGAGGAGGATATAAAACATGTGATAGGGTTGTTCACAATGCGCCGGAACGAACGGCATTTGGACGTTGTTTTCCTCCGTCCAATCGGCGAGTTCCTTGTGGTAGGTTTCCCAGATCTTCTGGCGCGCCGATTGAATCTCCTCGCGCTTTTCCAGTTGCGCAAACAAATGCGCGGCGAGAATCTCGGAGGGCAGGTAACTCGAACCGAGGTTCACCCACGTATATTTATCCACTTGCCCGCGAAAGAAGCGGCTTCGGTTCGTCCCTTTCTCGCGCAGGATTTCGGCGTCCTCAATATCTTTTTCATCATTGATGAGGAGCGCGCCGCCCTCGCCCGACGTGAGATTCTTCGTCTCGTGGAAGGATTGCGTCGCCATGACGCCGAACGTGCCGAGGTCCCTGCCCTTGTATTTACCAAACAGCCCGTGCGCGTTATCTTCGACGACGGGGATTCCGCGCCGATTTGCGATCTCCAGGATCGCGTCCATTTCACAGCCGACGCCTGCATAGTGGACGACGACAATGGCGCGCGTCCTCGGCGTGATCAAAGCCTTCAGCCCGGATTCGTCGAGGTTGAGAGTATCAGGCCGAATGTCCGCAAAGACCGGTTTCGCGCCGCGCAGGACGAACGCGTTGATCGTCGAAACGAAGGTAAACGATGGGACGATCACCTCGTCCCCATCCTTCAACTCCAGCAACAACGCGGACATTTCGAGCGCGTGCGTGCAGGATGTGGTCAGCAGCACTTTCGGCACACCAAGGACCTCCTCCAGCAGGGCATGTGATTTCATCGTGAAACTCCCGTCACCGGAGAGATGCGATGACTGGAGCGCCTGTTGGATGTATTGAAGTTCCTTTCCAACCTGTGTGGGTCTGTTGAATGGAATGGGCATTACCTTTACTCTCAATATCACTCGTTTATATGGTGAGCGCAACTTGAAATATCCTGCTTCGGCACCAACAGTTCAATTCTCACTTTCCTCAAGATCACGAGAGGTTCATAATAACAAAGCACAGGCGCTGAAACCCATTTGACCCAGGCGTTGTTCTCTTCACCAAACTGATCCGTATCCGTTTGAAGCTTTTCGTGCAAAGGCTGGGTGATGATCAAGGAGAAACGGTGGGAAGCAAGGTCGCTATAAAAGCCAGCAAAATATTGAGCATCACCGCTCAATGACTGATTGATCAGGACCTTTTTGTCATATTCCGGAACAAGCGGTACTCCCGTGATATATCCAAATGTGAGTAATTGGCGCTGGTCCATAAAGAGGATTTCCCCATTGGGCAAGGCCTGCTCTACAGCGGAGCGAATTTCTCCCAGCGCCTTTTCAGCATCACGCTCATACGGCAATAATTCCAGGGATGGAGCGATTGGTGAAATGTCTGCCAACGTCATCACCCAGGGCATATCCTCTTCAGCAACCCTGTTCGGGCTTAAGTACATATAGGCGGAATAAGCAGGGATCCCCACCATCAGAAACAGCGCAATGCGAATCCACACGGGGGAGTGGTTTGTTTGAAGGATCCATTCCCGTCCAGATTGCCGCCAGGCGATTGCACCTGCAAACATCAAGCCAATGATAAACATATCCATGTTATGCAGATCACCGCCTCCGCCGATCTTTACACTGACAATCAAACCCACGACGAGGAAAGCCAGCAACGGGAACGCTATGGCAAGTTTCTGCCATAGGTTTAAAGTCCAGCGCCGAGTGATTAACAGGTAGATTAACGCAACAATCAATGGGGCTATCGCAAAAAACAACCCCAATACGATACCAAATCCATAGGTTGCATTCGGAAATAAACGATACCAAAGCAATGGCTGGGCTGATGATTCCACTCCCACGGCAGCCAAGGAAACGCCGGTCCCGAGATTGGTCACAATTTCGGTGTTGGTCTCCCTAAAAAATGATGTGAAGCGGGTAATCCATGAAGGAACCAGGAATGGGGCAAGATATCCACCGACGATTCCGGCAATACCCACCGAAAAGGTTCGAACCCAGGCGGTTTTACTTAATTTATTATCCTGCGTGAAAGCGCCGCTTAACTCCAGCATGCCAGCCCACATGCCGGGTGCAAACAACCAGGTAAAACGACTGACTTCCGCAAAATAACTGGTAACCAGGATCAGCGGGACCGCCAGCCATAAAGGCTTTCGCCAGGCAAACGCGACGAAAATGGCACACAGCAAAAGGGGCGGATGAATCGGTCCCTGGTTCACGAAAGTCATTGCCCAAATGCCTGCCAAGATCCAATATCTGCGACTTCCATCCGAAGTCTTGAATGCAATGAGACCGAGCAGCAAATAGGGTACGACGTTCACCAGTCCAGCCCATAGGCGCGCCTGCCAGATCGTAACGCCGGGAAACAAAAATGGAATTCCACCGATCAATTGTCTCCCTAAATCCAGCAACACCGGGATCGGTTTATCCACGGGATAGATGTAAATATCGCGTCCGAAGAGGATCGAGTAATCCCACCAACGATTTCCCTCAGACCACCACAATGAAAATGG
>Ga0247727_10005552_pt1 | contig 25480 bp, 24 predicted proteins | sample WisWelCaveWW1625_FD_202498 | JGI IMG/M metagenome (GOLD analysis project Ga0247727, IMG submission 202498) | Biofilm microbial communities from Wishing Well Cave, Virginia, United States - WW16-25 | ecosystem: Environmental > Aquatic > Deep subsurface > Groundwater > Cave microbial mat | place...
CGAGTCTGCCTACAACGTCCTGAAACTTCTTAAGGACGAATTCCAATTCGAAATGTTGATGGATCTCAGCGCGGCCGATTATCCCGGCCGGCAGCCGCGATTTGAAGTGGTTTACCATTTGAATTCGTTATCGCGCACTGCGCGTTTGCGCATCAAGGTCCCTGTGGATGAAGGCGAAGAGATTGACTCGGTGTGCGCGATCTGGCCGATTGCAAACTGGCTGGAACGTGAATGCTGGGACATGTTTGGAATCAAGTTCAAGAATCATCCGGATTTACGCCGTTTGCTGATGTATGACGAGTTTGTCGGCCATCCGTTACGCAAAGATTATCCGATTAACAAAAGACAACCTCTTGTGAAACCGAAACATGAATATCGATAAAGCCGAACACGTCCTTGCGGACGCTCCCGGAAACATGATGTTGAATATGGGACCGTCGCATCCGGCCATGCACGGCGTCATTCGTATTGTTCTGGAGCTCGAAGGCGAGCTCGTTAAGAAGGCGGATCTCGAAATCGGATATCTCCACCGCGCGTTTGAGAAACATTCTGAGACCTCTACGTACACTCAGGTTTTCCCGTGGACGGATCGTCTTAACTACGTTTCTCCCATGATCAATAATTTCGGTTATGCCATGTGCGTGGAGAAGCTGCTGGACATCAAGGTGACTGAACGATGCGAATACGTCCGCGTGATCATGAGTGAAATCTCGCGTATTTCGGACCATCTTACGTGCATTGGCGCTTCAACGATGGAACTCGGGGCATTTACCGTTTTTCTTTACATGATGAAGGCGCGCGAATACCTTTATGAACTGATTGAAGATGTATCCGGCGCCCGCGTGACGGTTTCGTACGCAAGAATCGGTGGAGTCAAGGCGGATCTTCCCGATAATTTTGGCGACCGGTGCCGCGATTCATTCAAGAAAATTCGTGAAATCCTGAAAGAATGTGACGGTCTATTGACACACAACCGGATTTTTATGGATCGCATGCAGGGGATCGGCGGGATTTCAAAAGAAGACGCAATTGCGTACGCGTTCTCCGGACCCATGTTGCGCGCATGCGGAGTCCCATACGATGTTCGCCGCGCGTATCCGTATCATGCATATGATGAGCTTGATTTCGAGATTCCCGTTGGAGAAAAAGGCGATAACTTTGACCGGTACCTTGTGCGCATGGAAGAAATGCAGCAGAGTATGCGCATTGTCGAACAGGCGCTCGTAAAAATGCCGGGTGGTCCGGTCAACATCGACGCAAAGGACATTGCTCCGGCCGATACTGTGGATGAGGCAAAGATGGGGCGCATTTCCGGAATCTGCGGCCGGACGGTAGACGTGTCCCCTAATCTCGAAGGTCAGGAAGGCGATAAGTATTATCGCGTGAATCCGGATGTCAAGTCCGTTATCATACCGCCCAAACAAGATTCGTATACAAGCATCGAAGGTCTAATGAATCATTTTAAACTCGTCATGTACGGCCACGGTATTCGTCCGCCCAAAGGCGAGGCCTATACGTGCGTGGAAGGAGGAAATGGTGAGCTTGGATTTTACATTGTCAGTGACGGCAGTGATATTCCGTATCGTGTGAGAGTCCGCGCTCCCTGTTTCGCATTTGTTGCCGCTTTTCCCAAATTGATTGAAGGCGCAATGGTTGCTGATATCATTCCCAGTTTCGGTTCAATCAACATGATTGCAGGCGAGCTGGATCATTGATTTCCGGTGAAATAAGATTATGCCGACATTAAAAATCGACGGACACGAAGTAACAGTTGAAAAAGACCGGACCGTGATTCAGGCCTGTGAGCAGCTCGGTATCGACGTTCCGCGCTACTGCTACCATCCCGGATTAAAAGTAGTAGGGTCGTGCCGTATGTGTCTTGTGGACGTCGAAAAAATGCCGAAGATGCAGATTGCCTGTAACACGCCTGCAAATGACGACATGGTGGTCTGGACTCATACAGATAAGGTGAAGGAAGCGCGGCGTTCTGTGCTCGAATTCCTGCTGTTGAATCATCCGCTGGATTGCCCTGTGTGCGATCGCGCCGGCGAGTGCGAGCTGCAGAACTACTACATGCAGCACGCGCAACACAACAGCCGATTGACTGAAGACAAGAACAAGAAGCTGAAAGCGTTTCCAATCGGACCGCGCGTGATGCTGGATCAGGAGCGCTGCGTGCTTTGTTCGCGCTGCGTTCGCTTCACCTCCGATGTTACGAAAACCGGAGAGCTCGGAATCTTCAATCGCGGCACCTGGTCGGAGATAAACGTCGTTCCAGGTAAAGAATTGAATAACAACTACTCGGGCAACGTGGTAGATATTTGCCCGGTCGGCGCATTGCTGGATCGCGATTTCCGGTACAAAATGAGCGTCTGGTATCTGAAGGAAAGCGTTTCTGTTTGTCCCGGATGCTCTAACGGATGCAATATCAAAATTAATTACAACCTGGATCGAAGCTACAAGATTGAAGGTCGCAGAATCCTCCGGCTGAAACCGCGATTTAACGACCAGGTCAACGGGTACTGGATGTGCGATGAAGGACGATACAACTACGGATGGATCGACATCGCTCGCATCCCCGGGCCCTTGCAAAACGCAGCCGGATCAGAGACCCCGGGGGGGCGGGCGTCCCTGCCCGCCAATCTGGTTGCTGTCGAGTGGAGCGCTGTTCTTGCGCACGTTGCCGAACGGCTGAAGGCCACTATCGACACTCACGGAAAGGAATCCGTGGCCGTGATCGTTTCCCCGCAAATGACCAACGAAGAACTGTTTGCGGCCCGCAGGCTGTTTTATGAATCGCTGGGAATTGCCGAAATGCCGTTCCTGATTCCACCGAACCCTAAAGCCGTTTCCGACAACATGCTTTTAAAGAAGGACAAGAATCCGAATACGCGCGGGGCAGAATTGATTTTTCCTGAACAAAAAGGCCGGTTGGTGAAATCTGTAATGGATAGCCTTGTTTCAGGAGAAATAAAATTCCTTTACGTTTTTCATTCTAATGTACTAGAAGATTTTGGCGCAGCGTGGGCCGGACCACTGCTGGATCAGGTGGAGACTCTTGTGTACCACGGCAGCAACGTGAACCCGACCATGGAACGCGCTCACGTGGTGTTGCCGGCGGCCGTTTATGCGGAGAAAGAAGGCACGTTTACGAATCACCAGGGGCGCGTCCAGAGAATCTTCGCCGCAGTGCCGCCCATGAAGCAGTCACATACGACTCTGGAAATCCTGCGCGATTTGAGCAAGGCTTTGAATCTGGTATCTGTTTCGCCGGAGGCTTCCGAAGCATTTGGTGCTCTGGCATCTTCAAATCCGGCGTATTCAGGATTAACGTACGCAAACATCGGACTTTCCGGCAAACTCGTAAATCAACCGGAACCTGCCGTTGCAGCCGACTGATTATTATGGAATTTGTCTGGGTTACGCTTGTCAAAATTGGAGTGACGCTGTTCTGGGTCATGAACCTGGGCTCTTTGTTGACATGGGTAGAGCGCAAACAGAGCGCGGTGATGCAGGACCGTATCGGCGCAAACAGGGCCAATATCGGGCCTTTCCGCATGATCGGACTCTTCCAGATTGCGGCGGATACCATCAAAATGTTGCTCAAAGAAGACTGGATTCCTAAGGGCGGCAACCGTTTCCTGCATACACTCGCGCCGATGGTCTCGGTTTTTTTTGCGCTGATGTCCTTTGCCGTGATTCCCATCGGGAATTCGCTTTTGATCGGCGGTCAACAAATCCCTCTCGTCATCATCACAAGCGATGTTGCCATTCTTTTTGTTTTTGCAATGCTTTCGCTTGAAATCTACGGAGTGGTTTTTGCCGGCTACTCCTCCAACAATAACTACGCAATGCTGGGCGGACTGCGGGCCGGCGCCCAGATGTTCTCCTACGAGATCACATTTGGGGTCACGATTGTCGGGCTCCTGATGATTTACGGAACGCTGGATCTGCAGGAAATGATCCGCGCGCAAAACAGCCTGTGGAAGTGGGGAATCATTCTGCAGCCGCTGGGTTTTGTGCTGTTCTGTACAGCCGGACTTGCCGAAACGAAGAGAAATCCGTTTGACCTTCCGGAAGGTGAATCTGAAATTGTCGGCTATTTTGTCGAATACAGCGGCATGAAATTCGGACTCTTCATGCTCACCGATTTTCTGGAATCGATTTTGATCTCAGCGATGGTTACAATTTTCTTTTTCGGCGGATGGCAGGTTCCATTCCTGCAGGCAGATGGATTTCACGCATTTGGCGGACACTTTGCAGTTTCACCATTGTGGGTCTCCATTTTGCAGATATCCAGTTTCTTCTTCAAGCTGATTGTTTTCCTGTGGCTGTTCATGCTCATTCGCTGGTCTCTTCCGCGCTTCAGATACGATCAGTTGATGCGGCTTGGCTGGAATATTCTTCTGCCGCTTTCATTGTTGAACATTTTTCTAACGGGCCTTTTTCTGATGATCTGGGGTTGATATGGCAAAAGAAGTAAAAGTAAAAGTCATGAAGGCGGATATCAAGAAACGCACATACTGGGAACAGGCGTACATTCCGGAAATCATTCGGGGTCTGAAGATCACCGCAGCACATTTCTGGAAAAATATTTTTATTCACATCCGCCGCCTTTTTGGACTGAAGACGAAGGAACGTGGCGCCGTCACTTTTCAGTATCCTGAAGAACGAAGACCGCTATCGCCGCGCGTTAGAACTTTGCACAGGCTGGTGAAGCGCGAAGACGGAACACCACGATGCGTTGCCTGCATGATGTGCGAAACAATTTGTCCCGCCCGTTGCATTTATATTGTCGGCGAAGATCATCCGGATCCGAATATCGAAAAACGTCCTAAATCGTTTGATATTGATCTTGGCGTTTGTGTTTTTTGCGGACTCTGTGTGGAAGCCTGTCCGGAAGACGCCATCCGCATGGATACAGGAATTCTGGAGATTTCGGCATACAGCCGCGAAGGCATGATCTATCACATCAAGGAGTTACTCCGGTAACGATTCGCAATGTCAACCACAGTTGCACCTCCGCGCTTGCCTGAATGGATTCGCGCGAAATTTCCCGGTGGAGAAGGCTACAACCGTCTCAAAGGGATCATGCGTGAACGCAAGCTCAATACAGTTTGCGAAGACGCGCGATGTCCCAACATCGGCGAATGCTGGAATCGCGGCACCGCCACATTCATGATCCTTGGGGATATTTGCACACGTGGATGCCGTTACTGCGCGGTCCAAAAGGGGAAGCCTGCGTCCCTCGATCTGGAGGAGCCGGTTCGGGTTGCGGAAGCGGCTGCGGAGATGCGGCTGCGCCACGCTGTGATTACGTCTGTGGATCGTGACGATCTTCCTGACGGCGGGTCGTACATTTTCGCTGAGACGATTCGCCAGATCCGCAAACGCACGCCGGATTGTTCCATCGAAGTTCTCATTCCGGATTTCAAAGGCGATTCCGCTGCGCTGCGAACCGTGATGGAAGCAAGTCCGGAGATCCTGAACCACAACACGGAAACCGTTCCCCGCCTGTATCCCGCCATCCGGCTGGGTGGAGATTACGGCATTACAATGGAACTGCTTCGAAGAGCCAGAGACTGGTTTCCCGACGGGATCACGAAAACAGGAATCATGCTTGGCCTTGGCGAAACGAATGATGAGCTGGAAGCTGTAATTCGCGATCTCGTTTCACTGAAAGTAGACATCCTGACACTGGGACAATACTTACGTCCCAGTAAAAAGCATGCTCCTGTAATGAAGTTTTATCATCCGGATGAATTTCGCGCCTGGAAAATCAAGGGCGAAGCCATGGGCATTGGTCACGTCGAATCAGGCCCTCTCGTTCGAAGCTCCTACCACGCCGAAGAACAGTCCGCACACGCGCGAACCACGGCATCTCTACGCTGAAGACCAGCCAGTCAACCTTTTTCAGAAAGGTTCTTGATATCCTGCCGCATCTCCTTCTGCGAATCAGCCAGAGAGTCGAACTTACGATCCAGAGAGTCGAACTTACGATCCAGAGAGTCAACGTGGTGAACCAATGACTGAATGGATTTGCTGTTTGAATGCGTCAACTCCAGAGTCTCCCGCAACAGATCCATCATGTGCTTTTGGCCCTCTGCCAGGCCGTCCACTCTCATCACCAGAATTTTGTGGCTCTCGGCAAGCTCTCGATGGCTCTCAGCAAGCTCGCGGTGGCTTTCGGCAAGGAGGAAAACCTCATGACTCAGTTTCGTAAGCGCCTCTTCCAATCTGTCGACCTTCTCCGGCAGTCGGAGAAACTCCTCTGTCAACAAGACTCTCAGCAGACGGGGACGGAGATCCGGCTGCTGCTCCAGCAGCTCCACGAGATCCTCAAAACTCTCAATGAGATGAGCCATCGAAATCAGATTCCCTGCAAAATAATATCGCAGACACTCCGACCATTCAAGTTTTTCCTCTAGTTCAATCTTTCAGAAAGGTTCTTGATATCCTGCTGCATCTCCTTCTGCGAATCGGCCAGAGTGTCGAACTTACGATCCAGAGTGTCGACCTTTTGATCCAGAGCGTCAACCCTATGATCCAGGGCGTCGACCTTTTGATCCAGAGTGTCGACCTTTTGATCCAGAGTGTCGAACTTTTGATCCAGAGTGTCGAACTTTTGATCCAGAGTGTCGAACTTACGATCCAGAGTGTCGACCTTGTTTTCGAGGGAGCCCGTCCTGTGTTCGAGGGACTCAGCGTGCTGAACCAGTGACTGAATGGATTTGCTGTTTGAATGCGTCAACTCCAGAGTCTCCCGCAACAGATCCATCATATGCTTTTGCCCTTCTGCCAGGCCGTCCACTCTCATCGCCAGTATTTTGTGGCTTTCGGCAAGCTCGCGGTGGCTTTCGGCAAGGAGGAAAACCTCATGAGACAGTTTCGTAAGCGCCTCTTCCAATCTGTCGACCTTCTCCGGCAGTCGGAGAAATTCCTCTGTCAATAAGACCCTCAGCAGCCGGGGACGGAGATCGGGCTGCTGCTCCAGCAGTTCCACGAGATCCTCAAAACTCTCAATGAGATGAGCCATCGAAATCAGATTCCCTGCAAAATGATATCGCAGACACTCCGCCCATTCAAGTTTTTCCGGTTTTTGTAGTCTTGCAACCGCTGCGGGCGCACGCAACTTTTCCCACGCGCGGCCGATAACATATACGAAGCTGATCATGAAGGATCGGCTAAACGGAGTAAAAGCAATGATTTACGCAAACAACTTTAATTCACCGGGAACGGAACTCAATCGAATGATGGACGGCCTTGGTTTTCCGGATAAAGTAGGCGACCTTTACGGAGCAGCTCTCGATGCGGCGGTCGGAAACAACGCCGGAACTGCCCGGAACCTGTTCGATGCCTATTCCCCCTTTACGACGAGCCGGCTGAATACATTGACACGCTCAATGGCTCCTTCAGCTTTTATGCCCAGACCGAATCCGGCAACGGCTTTGACTCAAGGATTGCAGGGATATTTTGGCGCTTCCGAATTCAATCCGGCACAGACACAGGCCGCGGTTTCAGGACTCTTAAACCGTGTGACACCGCAATTCCTGAATAATGCTGCGGATCAGTTAGGCTCTGGCACGAACGGATCGACAGGTCAGGTTGAAGAAAGAATGGCTTCGGCTTTTGCGGGAATCATGGATCGGTTGCAATCTGGAATCGCAGGCAAGTTGAATGATCTTGCTGCGCCGGCCCCCGTTAAAAAGCGAAAAAAGAAAGGCGGATTAAAGAAACTTGGAAAATCACTAAAGAAAAAATTCAAATCCGTTGGAAAGTTTGCAAAGAGTACATTGAAAAGCGCGTTCAAAACAGTTAAAGGAAATTTCGGGTCGATTCTGAAAGGTCTGACATCTGGAAGTATTTTCCAGATTGGACAAGGACTGGCAGGTGGCTTGATTGGTGGTCCGGTAGGGAATCTCGTGATGAAACAGATCATGAAGGCTGCCGGAAAGAACAATCCCTTGAAGCCTGTTTTGGAAACGCTGAATAAGACTCTGCAAACTGTGAGCTCGTTTCAAAAGAATTCTTTTGATATTCAACGCTCAATCGTTCAAAGAATGTTTGTGTAGAGATTTCAACGGAGCGAACGGTGGCCGGTCGATTTACGGCAGCACCCGGTTTTTTCTGGAAGCTTGAAGGACTGCCGAAGGTTCTCAGGCGCTGCTTTTTAAGTCAGATCGCCACCGCGCTCCGTTTTGATGCTATAATGCCAAACTACATATGAACATTCTATTAGTTTATCCCGAGTATCCGCCTACTTACTGGAGTTTCCGTTTTGCCGTTCGCTTTCAACGAAGGAAAGCATCGTATCCGCCACTGGGCCTGATGACGATTGCGCCTTTGCTGCCAAAGGAATGGAATAAACGGATTCTCGATCTGAACACGACAACACTTCAAGACAGCGATCTTCAATGGGCGGATCTGGTAATGATCAGCGCCATGATCGTTCAAAAAGATTCTGCGCAGGAAACGATTCAGCGGGCAAGAGCGCTGGGCAAAACTGTTGTTGCCGGTGGCCCGCTCTGGGCCAAAGAATCCACGTTCACTGACAAAGTGGACCACATCATTGTTGGTGAAGCGGAACAACTGCTGCAAAGTTTTGTAGAAGACTATCAAAACGGAAATGCCAGGGAAATATATTCGTCAGCGCATCTTCCGGAATTGTCCACGACACCAATGCTGGATCTCGATCTGATTCGGATGAAGAACTACAGCTCCATGCTGCTGCAATTTTCCCGCGGCTGTCCGTTTAACTGTGAATTCTGCGACATTATTGAGATCTTTGGGCGGAAGGCGCGTACCAAATCCAATGATCAGTTCATTTCCGAGGTTGATTACCTTTATGCAAAAGGCTGGCGTGGTTCCGTGTTTATCGTAGATGACAACTTCATTGGTAACAAAACTGCGATCCGTAAACTGCTGCCGGCGCTGATCGACTGGCAAAAGAAACGAAAGTACCCGTTTAACTTTTTCACAGAAGCCTCGGTCAACCTGTCCCGCGAAACAGACATGATTGAAGGGATGGTGGAAGCAGGTTTCCGAAAGGTATTTCTGGGAATTGAAACGCCGGTCCAGGAAAGTCTGAAGTTGACGCAAAAAGTACAAAATACAACCATGGATCTGGTTGAATCAGTCCGCAAAATTCAACGGGCCGGCATCGAAGTGTTGAGCGGCTTTATCGTGGGATTTGATTCGGATCCGGACGATGTGTTCACCCGCGTAATCGATTTTATCAAGAAGGCTGCGATTCCAGTATCCATGGTAGGGCTTCTATCTGCGTTACCAGGGACTCAGTTGACCCGGCGGCTTTTGCGGGAAGGACGCCTCCTGTCGGAAGGCAGTGGAAGTAACACAGAGGTTGATTTGAACTTTGTCCCTCGAATGGATTCGACGAAGCTCCTGGAAGGGTACAAAAAAATCGTCACTACCATATACGAGTCCAAGCACTACTATCAAACCGTACTCGACTTCCTTTCGCACTACAAGCCTCGAATCCCCCAGCGCTTGAATGTGGAAGATGTGGTTGCCTTCATGAACTCATTGATCAAACAGGGACTTCAGGACCAGGACCGGATGGAATACTGGAAGTTTCTCGTTCGCGCATGGCGCACGAACCGCAAAGCCTTCTCTGAAGCCGTCACGCTGGCGATCATGGGCTATCACTTCCGCAAAGTGACCGAACTGCAAGCCACGTAGCGTTAGACGCATTTCAGATTCATGGTCTAACGTTTGACTTCGGATTCCAACCCGTTATTTCTGTATTTCCACCCAGTAGAGACGTCCGTCTGTCAAGACAAGCAATTTACTGCCTAACGGATAAACAGCAAAAGATCGAACGCGATCGCCTTGATACCTGCTAATAGCGTATTCTTTTTCCCTCACACCTTTCGTGTTGAAAATCAGCAGCTGTTTGTCATTATTCTGAGAGTAGATTCTCCCTGCGATCTTATCAAAGCCTATAGCTTTTTGAATCATTCCTGTTTCAATGGACAAAACCGGAGTTGAAATATCAGACACTTTATATATGTAACTCCCGTACTCGATCTTCGGATGATCTGAAATATTACGTCCGCTTCCACCCACCAGCGAGACGTACATGGAATCCGGACTGATAACAATAGGTCCTGAACCCGAAAGTTTGGGGCCCATTTCTTCATACACGATATCAGAACCGCGAATCTGAAAGCGGTGCAAGGCTTCATAACCTGAGCAAAAGAGGTACTTGCCGTCGGGGGTCACTTTGATCCACGCGAAGGAGTTCAGGTTTACTCCTTGCAAGTGTTTGCGTATCGAGGCTCCCTGAGCAGAGTTCACCTTTCCGACTTCATATTGTTTCAATATAGTTCCTGAAATAAGGTCAATGACATACAGGACCGTTACGCTGCCCGGTGTTGCGTAAGCAAGACTGAGGGAAGGGGACGAAGCAATCTGATCGAGATTTGGGACGTTGATTCTGGATTTTACTTTCAATGTAGCAGGATCCAATATCCAGATTTCCTGAAGCTCATTTAGCGCCAACAACAGACCGGACTTTGAGAATTCCAACCCGGAAATCCTTTCCCCTGTTTCCAGCCGCCTATCTTCCAGAAATCCTGGAATAGAAATTTTGCGAACGGTGCCATTTTTCTCAGAAATGTAGATGAATTTCGAATCAGAAGAAAATAGCATCGAGGTAATCGCCTGCGCAGATGGGAGACTTGCTTCCATGACGGACAGGTTATCCAGAGTCCTCTTTGTGCCCAGGAAATCACCCGACCCTGAAACAGGATCCTTAATAACTATTGCGGATAGGGACTTGTTCGTTGGAGGTTTACTTCCCAGCCAGCCTTCCTCCTTTGACGCCGCATAGTGACGTTCTCCTTGCCTGGTCATCGTGTTTTGAAATGTGGGTACTGATGTTACACCCTGATGACCCGGTTCAATTTGAACTGGTACCGCCTTGGTGTAACTAATCTTCCCGTCCGCGCTGACCTGCTTTACTTGATAAAGATAGGTCGATGAAGCGGTCGGATTACTGAACGTCAACTCACCCACTGCATTCTGACCCGTAATCGTGAGTGGCTGTTCAGTCATTGCCGGTGCGACCGGTTTCCAGTTGCCTGAATCCTCTTTGGTCCGAGAATGGACGTCCCGTGCAGTGATATAGAGAATGCTGACACGCTTCAAATTAGCAAAAGGATCAATCAACGAGACGTCAGCCCTGTATTTGATCGGACCCGAAAAAGTGCGAATCTTATCAAACTTAACCGACTGTATGCGACCGGCAAACATCTCGAAAATCTCTTCGAACGGAATCACAAAGGCTATTTGCGTTCCGCCGACCTTGGCAACTGCAATGCCGATAACAGCTCCGTTTTCGTCAACAATCGGACCACCGGAGTTTCCTGGATTTAGATCTCCGTCGATTTGTATGATTTTTCCTGATTCAGTTTTTCTTATACTTGAAATCGACCCTTTTCCCACGGTGATTGCGGGACTCTTCTCTGTCGTGGCGAGCGCCTCTCCAAAGGGAAAACCGAAGATGTAAACGGGTAATGTTTCACGTATCTTGACCGCGGCGGTCAGGTTCACTGATTGGGGAAGAGACTTTGCCTGGATCTTCAGAATTGCCAGGTCTCTATCTGTGTCTGTCGCAATAACGTTACAGGGCATCGATCTCTCCTGTTCAGTCCCGCTGTTCAGGACGGCCGATATCACTGGACTTGTGTTTCCCGGAATTCGAACAACATGTTCGTTTGTTACCACGTAGCCAATCTGACCTTGTGTCCTTACGATGAATCCCGAACCAGTAGCCTCATTTTGTCCTACTCTTGCTTTGACGAATACCGTTATGCTTTTGAGGAAGTCCAGCGACTGTTCTGACAGTGCGCCCTGGGCTTCCAGGTGGTGGGTTAAGCAGGCCAAAATAAGAAAGAAACTGATTCTGACAAACAGGAAGGCTCTGTTTAGCTTCATGGCAATTCCACCCATAAAAGTCTATTGTGGTCGAGGATTAACATTTTGTCACCTTCAGGATGGACGAGGATTTGTCTTGGGTTTATGCCTAACGCGTACTCTTTATTCAAGGTTCCATCCGAATTCAAAACGATAAGAGAACGATTCGCGTAATTCTGGACATAGAGTCTTTGCGAGGCCCTGTCAAAGCCGATAAATTCAGTTTCCTGAGTAATCGCAAGAACCGGCTTTTGAAGATTGTCTACGTCGTAAATATATATACCCGGATCCAGGTTCGCGTGATCCTTTATTTCTGTGATTCGGCGCTCTGAGAGAGCAGCAATATACCTGGAATCCGGACTAATCTGAATCCTGCTACAAACAGGAGCACCCGATTCCTCATGAAAGAGACTAAACCCGTCAGTCTTAAAGCGGTGCAGGCTTCCACCGGAAATACAAAAGAGGTAATTTCCATCAGGAGTTAGTCGTGGATTATTGCAATCCTCAAGATCGGCGGCCTGCTCATGTCTAAGCGCACCATGTGCTGCCGCAAAGGTCGAAACGTTAAAGCCATTTGAATATTCGCCTCTTGCCAGATCAAAGATGGCGAGGAATTCTCCACGATAGTTGGAACTGTATGCTATCGGACTTGCTGTGGACGTAGTCAGGTTGGTATCACCACGGGTATCAATTTTGCGTTTCAACGTCAAGGACTCCTTTTCAACAATCCACGCCTCTCTTCCGCCGCCAACAACAATGACCATACCCTCGGAAGAGTTCTCGAGCCGCGCGCAGACCCCATCTACGCTCAAATCAGCAACTGGAATGAAAAAAGGCATTGAGAGCTTTCGTAAAGTCCCCTCTTTTTGAAGAAGGTAAAGATATTGCGAATCGTCTGACCAAAACAAATTCGTGACAATTTCCTGGGCTTTCAGGTTTACAGTCCAAACCTTCGCGTGGTTCACAATTGTTTTATTCGAGAGGAGGCTTCCCTCTGGAATCGCTTTGCTGCCTGGATCGTCACCACCAAGCCACTCGTTTTCAGCCGATCGTGCAATTTCGCTTGTAGACGTAGGTTTCACCGTAACTTCTTTAAAACCAGCTTCAGGCTGTTTTTGTGGTACGGCCTCGTTCCGTTGAAAGAACAAATACAGTATGCAGATCAGCGTCGCTGGAATGACAACTGCGATGACTCTGAGCTTTTTTTTCATGGTAGCTCTACCCAGACCAGATATTTTTTGCTTAACATCATAATTTTTTTCCCGTCAGGGTGAGCGAGTAGTTGTTTTGTTTCGCCGGATCGTATTTTATATTCTTCGAGTTTGGCCCCCTGTGGATCGTGAACGACCAGACTGTGCTCGCTATTACTGCTATAGAATCTTCCGTTACTCGAATCAAAAGTAATTGCGGATGTATCGCGATCTGTGGAAATGGTCAAGACCACCAGATGCGTGTCCTTCACATCAAAAACATGAGTCTGTCCAGTCCATTCCTGATCCATCTCAACGGGCGCATGGCCGCCGGGAATGGCCAGTAGCTTTGAATCGGCGCTGAATTCTATTCTTCTCGAGCCGATTGGGGGCCCTGACTCTTCCGGTATCAAATAGTCATGACTAATGCTGAGGCGATGTAGTGATCCTCCATCCTTGCAAAACAGGAATTGACCGTCCGGGGTCAGAGCAGGTTCGAAACACTTACCAAAGGACGCACTTTTCTGATGCCTGCGCATGATCTCGAGATAGTCCCGGTTGTTTTCACGAAGGTCGATTTGTCCTGAATTTACGACCTCCCCTTTTATCAGATCAATCGTGTAGATCTGTTCTCCGTTTTCCGTCACTCCAAAGGCAAGAAATATGCTTGGAGAGGAGCAAATGTCACCAATTCCGGGAACTGAAATTTTTCGCTTGACTGCGAATGACTGTTCGTCGAAAACCCATATCTCTTGCGAATCCTTTACGAGAACGAGTAAGCCTTCTGCGGAGCGTTCCAGTTTTGTACAATTCCGGCTGATGTTAAATTGTTTATTCAGGATAAAAGAGGACTCTGTGAGATCTCTCAAGACGCCACGATTTTCAAGAAGGTACAACGACTTCCCATCATTCGACCAATGGAGGCTTGGCACCAGGTCTTCTCCGTAAATGTTAAGGGTCGTGATTCTTGCATTATTCAAAATTGATTTCTCTGTAATCAGGCTTCTCTTGCCTGCTACTCCTCCGTCCCCAAGCCATTCGTCTTGAACCTCGTCGATGACTTGCTGCTTGAAACTATTTACATGTGAAGCTCTTGCTCCCAAACGCACAAGAGTGGGATTCACTGGACTAACGTCGTTTCCTGATTCTTCCTCTGCCATGAAATGGTGAATCACGAGCGCCGCACCTGCCACGAGAGCAATGGTTCCGGCTGCTATCCAAACCTTGATATAACGTGACTTTTTCTTCCGAATGGAAACGGCCCCGGTGTATCTTCGTTTGTCCTCCGAACCTTGAATGATTCCTTTCGGGTCATTTCTTTCAGCAAATGCCATGGAGGTTTGCCATCATCGTGTACACTAATCTCTGCTAATGCAGATAAGAGTTCTTGTTATCCGGCCGCGATCTCACAGATTTTACCACGAGCACCGTTTATCAAATTCCTTACAGGGCGAGCGTCGAAGCTGTGAAAAAAATGACCATGAGGGGGCGTGTCCTTGCCAGCCCCGTATGATCTATTGAGCGAGCGACGTGAACCTCACCTGCCTTTTCTTCGTTATCATTAGATTAGTGAGGAGGATTTGTACATGGCAAAAGCGCTCCAGAGATCGAAGACGGACCGAATGATCGCAGGTGTTTGCGGGGGGATCGCGAAAACGTACGGTTGGGATCCGACAGTGGTTCGAATTGGATACGTACTTGTTTCTTTGTTGTCGGCGGCGTTTCCCGGAATTCTTTTTTACGTTATTCTATGGGCAATCATTCCGGAGGAGCCATAGAAAATGGAAAGGTTGCCGTCACGAGAAGAGGCGCTGGATTTGTTGCACGAATACACAAAATCGGAGAGTCTGCGAAAGCACGCTTACGGTGTGGAAGCCGTGATGAAAGCATTTGCAGAAAAGCACGGAGAAGACTCACAGAAATTCGCTCTTGTGGGTTTGCTGCATGATTTTGATTACGAAATGTATCCCAATGCTCCCGATCATCCGCTGAAGGGCTCTGAGATTCTGCGAACCAGAAATTATCCGGAAGAGATTGTTTATGCGATCCAGTGTCATGCGGATTATGTTGGGAATGAGCGGCGGTCGCTGATGGACAAAGCGATTTTTGCGCTCGATGAATTGACCGGTTTTGTTGTGGCCTGCACGCTTGTAAAACCTTCAAAGAGCGTTTCTGAGATTGATCCAAAATCTGTTCGAAAGAAATTAAAGGATAAAGCGTTTGCACGCGGTGTAATTCGTGATGATATCTATAAAGGTGCGGAACAACTGGGTGCGGACCTCGATGAATTGATTCTTTTAGTGGCAGGCGCCTTGAAGCCGGTGGCCGAACAGGTAGGATTGAACCCTTGACGCTTTCCGCATCCTATTCAACTCTGGCAACTTTATTCAGTCTCGGTTTCTTTTCCGGACTGAACGTGTATGCGGTTGTTTTTGTTTCTGGACTTGCCGTAAGATTCGGCTGGATTCATCTTTCCCCGGAGCTATCCGCTCTCACTACGCTGGCTCATCCCGCCGTGCTTATCGTTTCAGGCGTGATGTACGTTGTTGAGTTTTTCGCAGACAAGATTCCCTGGATCGACAACGTCTGGGACGGCGTTCACACAGTGATTCGCCCGCTGGCAGCCGCCTTTCTGGCTCTCCACGTGCTCGGAAACCAGAGTGCGGAGGTACGGATCATAGCCGCCCTGATTTGCGGTACCTTTGCGTTGACCTCCCACACAGCAAAGGCCGGAACAAGGTTGTCCACGAATCTGATTTCACCCGCCGAACCTTTTAGCAATATCGGTCTCAGTCTTGCCGAAGATGCCGTCGTCATTGGCGCTCTTTATTTCGTTTACAACCATCCTTACGTTGCTTTCGGCATCGTCCTGTTCTTCCTGGCTTTGATTCTGTACTTTGCTCCGAAACTCTTTCGCGCCATTCGTACTTTTTTCCAGCGGCGGCCAAAAAACGCGTAGAGTGGGATGCAGTAGAAGTATCGAAACCCGAAATCCTGATCCGAAATTCGAATATCTAAATCCGAAATCCGAAACAAACTCGAAGCACGAAATTCTAAACTGGAGCGTGGTGGCAACTACTGGAGTTCGATGTCATCTTATGCAGTAGTTGCCACTACGGTTTCGGATTTCGAATTTCGAGCTTGTTTCGGATTTCGATATTCGGATTTCGGATTTTCATATAAAGGATTTCGAATTTCCATGTGTTGTGCTTCGAGATCACTACCAACTCCGAAACTGCTTCGCGATAATTTTGCAAGTGCTACTTTCAAAAATAAGGTATAATTGAAAGTATGACTTTCAATCGTGAAGTGGCGCCAAAACTGAAATCGGACCTGAACGCAGGGCGATCCGTACTGATTTTCGGACCGAGACAGACCGGAAAGACAACCCTGATTCAAACAGTTTGCGCCGGTTTCGATCATCATCTTGAGTATTTTGTGCAACTTCCATCGGTGCGCGCAAAACTGGAGATGGATCCCGAAGTCCTGATTCGGGAGACTGATGCTGCCGGAGAGCGTCCCCTGATATTCATCGATGAAATTCAAAAAATTCCGGTAATCATGGACGTACTTCAATACCTGTTGGATGAAAAGAGAATCACGCTGGTGGCTTCTGGATCATCAACACGGAAACTCCGAACCTCCCACGCGAACTGGCTTCCCGGCAGAATTCGACTCGAACGTATGTACCCGCTGACGTGGCGCGAGTCTGTTCTTGTTGCAGGCAAGAGCTTTGATACAAAGCATTTTTACGGCCGTCTTCTTTTCGGAGGCTTACCCGGAATACTGTCGGAGAAGAATAAGGAGGACCGGATCGATCTTCTGACTTCCTATACGGCGCTTTATCTTGAGGAAGAGATCCGTCAAGAAGCTGTCTTACGCCGGCTGCAGCCCTTTCGTCAATTCCTGCAATTGGCGGCGATGGAATCGGGAACAATTCCGAATGCCAGTAAAATCGCAGGTCTTGTTGGAGTCAGCCATACAACAGTGCGCGAATACTACCGGATACTTGAAGACAGTCTGATTATTCATCCGATCAAGTCTTATGGAAAAAGCCGCTCAGATGTTCTTCGGAAACCGAAATACTATTTTTTTGATGTGGGTGTCAGAAATGCCGCTGCGGGGATTGGACATGATCCCGGTATCTTGAAGTTTCAGATGGGGACCCTGTTTGAGCATCATGTGATTTTGGAGCTGCTGGCACGAGGTCATTCGCTGTCGTACTGGCGGACGAAGTCCGGTCAGGAAGTCGACGTGATCGTTGAGCTTGCGGGCCGTAAAGTACTGGCTCTGGAGATTAAATCCACATCGAACCCGAAGGCTACAGATTTTTCCGGACTGGCTGCTTTCAAGACTTCTGAAAAGTGTGATGGCGCCTATCTTGTGTGCCAGGTTGACAGGGCACAGAAATTCGAATGGGGAGTTGCTCTGCCGTGGTGGCAACTATCATCCATTCTTTGGGAGATGAAGAGATAGCTCAGGGGTAGGGAGATGGATCGAGCAGATCGGCGTTGGGTTATTGACTTTTGAGCTGGATCCCTGTAAATTAACAATGTTGGACATGATAAGTCCGATATCATCCTGGTTGCACTCGAAAGGAACAAATGGAAGTAACGAAAGGAACTTTGTACGCAGTTTACGTGCTGGTATATTTTCATTTGCGGCCGCAGGGAGCGGTTGCGGATTTGCATACGTTATCCGGTGTACTTGAGGCTCCGGAAAGTTATCTTTCAAAGGTATTGCAGCAGCTCCACAAAACCGGCTATCTGGCGTCTCATATGGGTTCGAAGGGCGGATACCGGTTAGCGAGGAATGTGGACAAAACTACAATGCGTGAGGTAGTTCATGTGATTCAGGGCGAAACTCTAATGCAGGAATGTTTGCTGGACGATTACAACTGTGATCGATTCAAGAAGTGCGCTGTTTTGCGGCACGTCCGTGATATTCAACGTGTGGTCAACGAAATGCTGGAAAAACTCACAATCGGACAGCTTGCTCTGGAAATGGAGTTTAAAGAAGGGCAGCAAAAGAGTTTCAACCAATTAAATATCGGAGTGCAGTGATGGCCATTTTAGATGTCGTTCATTACGGCGATCCCCGGCTCGAAAAATTATCTGAGCCGGTGGAGGATGTTACGCCTGAGGTTCGCCGTTTTATTAAAGACATGTTCGAAACCATGTATTTCACAAATGGTGTCGGTCTGTCGGCGCCCCAGGTGGGCGTGAACAGCCGGATTCTCGTGATCGATTGCAGCGGAGGCAGCGATCGCAATCAGCAAATTGCGCTGATCAATCCCGTGATTCTCAGCACAGACGGTGAACAGCGGGGGCAGGAAGGGTGCTTGAGTTTTCCGGGTCTTTTTGCCGACGTTACACGCCCTAATATTGTAAAAGTAAAAGGAACGAATCCGGACGGTAAGGAAATCGAAATCGAAGGCGAAGGTTTACTTGCCCGGGCGCTCCATCACGAAATCGATCATCTCGACGGTGTTCTGTTTATTCAACGAATGAAAAAGGCTGATCGCGAAGCCATCGTTAAGAAAATGAAAAAGCAGAAGTCTTTAAAGACTTCGCAAGAGGATAAAGTTCTTGTTTGAGGAGAGTCAGTATGAGATTTCCAATTTTCATGGATTATCATTCCACCACGCCGGTTGATCCCCGCGTGCTGGATGAAATGCTTCCGTTTTTTACAGAAGATTTTGGAAATGCTGCCAGCCGGAATCACGCTTTCGGCTGGAAAGCAGAGGAAGCGGTTGAACGTGGCCGCAACCGGATTGCATCGTTGATTCACTCCGATCCGAAAGAGATCGTTTTTACCAGCGGCGCCACCGAATCCAACAATCTTGCCCTGAAGGGCGTAGCCGAAATGTACGCGGAAAAGGGCGATCACATCATCACCTGTGTTACCGAGCACAAAGCCATTCTGGACACGTGCAAACGTTTGGAGAAACTCGGTAAGCGTGTGACTTACCTGCCTGTAGATGGTTTCGGACAGATTGATTTGAATCAACTGATGGAATTCATTACCGATAAAACCGTATTGATTTCGATCATGTATGCCAATAACGAAGTTGGAACCTTGCAGAAGATCAGGGAAATCGGAAGGATCGCCAAAGAAAAAGGGGTCCTCTTTCATTCGGATGCGACCCAGGCCGTTGGCAAAATTCCTGTGGATGTCATCGATTTGAACGTGGATTTGATGTCGCTGTCCGCGCATAAGATGTATGGTCCGAAAGGTGTGGGCGCCCTGTACGTGCGAAAGAAAAATCCACGCGTGCGTCTCGTTGCACAGATGGATGGCGGCGGTCATGAAAGAGGAATGCGCTCCGGTACGCTAAACGTCACGGGAATCGTCGGTTTTGGCAAAGCCTGTGAAGTGGCTCAGGAATCGATGACTGAAGAAATGCAACGGCTTTCACATCTGCGGGACAGGTTGAAGCGAGGCATCGAAAGTAAGCTGGATGAGGTTTTTCTGAACGGACATCCCACAGAGCGACTCCCCAATAATTTGAACATCAGTTTTGCTTATGTGGAAGGAGAATCCCTCCTGATGGGGCTTGACGATGTCGCAGTTTCTTCAGGCTCAGCATGCACTTCCGCAAGTCTTGAACCTTCTTACGTTCTGAAAGCTCTGGGTGTTGGAGAAGATCTCGCTCACACTTCGATTCGTTTCGGGCTGGGACGTTTTAACACGGAAGAAGAAGTGGATTATGTTACTGATAAAGTGATAACTAATGTGAATCGTCTCAGAGACATGTCGCCGTTGTACGAAATGGCAAAAGAAGGCATTGATCTGAAGAAAGTCTCGTGGCAGAGAGAATAGGAGAACACTATGGCTTATACCGATAAAGTGATTGATCATTACAAGAATCCCAGAAATGTCGGGAGTATGGATAAGAATGATCCGGCTGTTGGAACCGGAGTTGTCGGAGCCCCGGAGTGTGGCGACGTGATGAAGCTTCAACTTCGAATCAACGACCGGACGGGCGTGATCGAAGATGCCAAGTTTAAGACATTTGGATGCGGCAGCGCGATTGCCAGCTCCAGTCTTGTTACCGAGTGGGTGAAGGGCAAGACAGTGGATGAGGCTCTGACGATTAAGAATACGGAAATAGTCCAGGAATTGAGTCTGCCTCCGATCAAGATCCATTGTTCGGTTCTGGCGGAAGACGCGATTCGTGCTGCCATTTCGGACTACAAAAAGAAAAACAGCTAAGGGAAAATTATGGCACAGTTGGATTTGGGTATCTCGGAAGATGCCGCCAAACAGGTCAAGCACATTCTGGAGACCAAAAACCTGAAGGGGTACGGACTTCGAATGGGAGTGAAGGGCGGCGGCTGTTCCGGACTTACTTACGATATTAATATGGAGAACGAGACTCGTCCGGGCGACAAGATCGCAGAAATTAGCGGAGTAAAAGTCTTTATTGATTTTAAGAGCTATTTGTACCTCCGGGGAACAGTACTTGAATTCTCCACCGATCCGCTCAACGGAGGGTTTTCGTTCAGAAATCCGAATGCCAAAAAGACCTGCGGTTGCGGCACCTCTTTCTCTGTTTGAGCCTCAAAGAAACCAGAATTTTGTGGCGGCAGGCGTCCCTGCCTGCCGTTTGGCTGAATGAGCGATGGGCAGGCACGGAGGCCTGCCCCCACGGATGATTTTTCTGGATGAGCTTCAAGCGCAAAATTGACAGACATGGATTGTTATCATTGCAAACAAGATATTTCAGGGAATCCGGAATTCTGTCCGGCGTGCGGGAAGATTCTTCCCGTGCCGGAAGGTCGTTCGCACTATCAGGTGCTTGGTTATGATCGTGTGATCATGAATCTGGATTCTGCAGACCTGGAACGTCGCTTTTTTCATCTCAGCAAGAAATTTCATCCTGACCGTTTTGCAGGGAAGACGCCTGTAGAACTGCAGTTTTCCCATGATCATTCTTCAGCGATCAATAACGCATATCGTACGTTGAAGAATCCGGTTACCAGAGCGCGGTTTCTTGTTGAACGGGAACTCGGCTCCATAGTGGAAAAATCTTCCTCCGTGCCTGCCGACACGGCCGATTTATTTTTTGAGATGCACGATACTCTGGATGTGATTCGTGAATCAAACGGAAATCCACCGCAGGATGCTGTGAATCAGGTGAAAGCTGCGGAAGCGGACCTTCGTCGTAAAGCAACAGTTCTGGAAGAGGATCTGCAACGCAGTTTTCCTGTATACGATGAACAGGGCGGCAAGGACCTGGTGGAAGCAATGAAAGAGAAACTGTCTCATCGATCTTATATTCTGTCTTTCCTGCGCCAGATCGACAGCGCGCTTGGCCGGGATTTATAAATATTAACAGGAGTCATGAATGGGATTGGAAATTGGAATCGGTTCCGCTGCTCAAGAGAAGCCGCTGGCTGTTGGAATTGATCTGGGAACAACGAATAGCCTGGTAGCGTACGTGAAAAACGGTCAACCTGTTGTGATGAACGGTCCGGATGGAAAGAGTCTTGTTCCATCCGTTGTTTCGTTTCAGCCGGAGAATCTCTTTGTCGGAACGGCGGCGAAGCGGTATCTGCTGACCGATTCACAAAGGACTGTTTATTCGGTCAAGCGTCTCATGGGAAAGGGGATTGATGACATCCGGCAGGAGCTGCATCTATTGTCCTATCCGATTCTGGGACACGGCAAAGAGATCGTAAAAATCCAGGTAAACAATCGTGAATACACGGCGCCTGAGGTTTCTGCGATGATTTTGAAAGAGTTAAAGTTTATTGCAGAAAAGGAATTAAAACGCAGTGTTGTGCAGGCTGTGATTACGGTTCCGGCCTACTTCAACGATGCTCAGAGGCAAGCCACCAAGGATGCGGGAAAACTGGCCGGTCTTGATGTGTTGCGTATTTTAAATGAACCAACCGCTGCCGCGCTGGCATACGGCCTGGATCAAATCAAGGAAGGAATCATTGCTGTTTTCGATCTGGGCGGCGGAACCTTTGACATTTCTATACTAAAAGTGAAAGACGGAATCTTTCAGGTGTTGTCTACGAACGGGGACACGCATCTGGGTGGGGACGACATTGACAACCGGCTGTCCGAATTCTTGATGGATATGATCCGCAAATTCGGCTGGAAGAGTGAATGGGATACCAATCTGATTCAGGTGGTTCGAAACGCCGCAGAGCGCGCCAAATGTGACCTGTCCGATAATGACCAGACGTTGATTCGGATTCCTCTGGGTCCGGAAAATTTTGAACTGGCGCTGCTGCGTTCCGATTTCGAAGCATTGATTGGCGACATCATCGAGCGCACGTTGCGTCCTTGCCGGAGGGCACTCGCCGATGCGGGACTGGAACCGCAGCAAATCGACGAAGTTGTGCTTGTTGGCGGAAGCACACGCATGCCTCTGGTTCGTCGTAGTGTTCAGGACCTCTTTGCCCGCATTCCCAGGTGCGAGCTGAATCCGGACGAAGTCGTGGCGCTGGGCGCCGCTATTCAGGCAGACATTCTTGCCGGCACATCACGCGAAGAAATGCTGTTGCTTGATGTGACTCCTCTGTCGCTGGGGATTGAAACATACGGCGGCGGAATGGCTAAACTCATCGAGCGGAACTCTACCATTCCGACATCGGCCACCGAGTATTTCACCACGTTTGTTGATGGTCAGACTTCTATTGATGTACATGTATTGCAGGGCGACCGCGAGCTGGCAAAGGATAACCGCAGCCTTTCGCGCTTCCAGTTGAAGGGCATTGATCCGATGCCCGCAGGATTGCCTCGAATTGAGGTGATGTTCATGATCGATGCAAACGGTATTTTGAATGTGACTGCGCGCGACATGCGCACAGGCAAGCTGCAATCCATCGAAGTAAAACCGACTTACGGATTGACCGATGAAGAAGTCGAGAAAATGTTGATGGATTCCATGGAATCGGCTGAATCGGACTTTGCTGCTCGCATGTTAATCGACGCGCGAAATGATGCCGACATTGTTTTGCGAGCCACGAATAAGGCCATCCTTCATGCAGATGATTTTCTGACTGAAGTGGAAAAAGAAGCGGTTTTTCGTGCGAAACAGGATCTGGAAGAGGCAACAAAGGGTTTGGATCATTCGTTGATTCGAATTGGAATCGAAAAGCTGGATCAGGCCACACAGCGTCTCGCGCAGGGAATCATGGATAAAACGATTGCGGACGCATTGCGCAACAAGTCTCTCGATGAATTGTCCGAAGAGGCCGAAAAGACTACGTACAAATAGCCGGGTGTGATCATGCTGCATAAGGAGTGATGGATGAAGTTGAACTGGAGAGATTCCGAAGACATTGCGATTCTTCTCGTTGAAAAGTTTCCCGATCTGGATCCTCTGAGTTTGCGGTTTACGGACCTTCACAAAATGGTCACCGAACTGCCTGACTTCGAAGATGATCCAAAAGCATCGAACGAAGGGATACTGGAAACGATCCAGATGGCATGGCTCGATGAAAAAGATTGAACCGCAGCTCGTTGCTCGATGCTCGAAACTTGAATATCATGGTAGAGGTGCTTCAACCACAGGTAACCGGTCAAGATGTTGATTGATCAATTTGGACGACGCGCGACGGATCTGCGAATCAGCGTTACGGATCGTTGCAATTACCGCTGTCTTTATTGCATGCCCGCTCATGTTCAATGGCTCCCCAAACCGGAGATTCTCACATTTGAAGAAATTGAAGCGTTGACGAAATTATTCGCTTCTGAGGGCGTGAATGAAATCCGGCTCACCGGCGGTGAGCCGCTCGTGCGTCGGGACCTTGCCTCACTGGCAGAGCGCCTGGGAAAAATCAAAGGTATCGATGAAATTTCGTTAACGACGAACGGCTACTACTTGAAAGAGCAGGCGCGCGATCTGTGGAACGCAGGAATTCGCCGTTTAAACGTGAGTCTCGATTCACTCAAGCCTGAACGTTTTGCGGAGATCACGAGGAACAATTCGTTCGACAGAGTTCTGGAAGGGATCTTCCATGCAAAATCAGTTGGTTTTGATCCGATTAAAATTAACTGTGTTCCGATTCGCGGTTTCAATGACGATGAGATTCTGGATTTCCTGAAGTGGGGCGCGGAATCCGGTTTGCAGATTCGCTTCATTGAGTTTATGCCGCTCGATGGGGACCACAACTGGAAGCGTGAAAATGTCCTGACGCAGGCCGAGATCCTGCAGCGCGTTGCGAAAACAGGGTTGGTAAAAGAAGTTCGATCAGACACTCCGGCTCCGGCCATGAAGTTTCATTATGCCGGCGGCAAGAGTGATTTCGGAGTCATTCCATCGGTTACAAAACCGTTTTGCGCCGATTGTTCCCGCATCCGCTTAACCTCCGACGGCAAGCTGCGAAACTGTCTTTTTGCCATAGAGGAGACCGATTTGCGAGGACCGCTTCGTTCGGGGGCTTCAGACAGGCAACTGATAGAAATGATGAGAAATGCGGTTTATCATAAATGGGCAGGACACAAGATTAACGATCCTGATTTTGAGCAACCGGCCCGTGCCATGTACGCCATCGGTGGATAGCCGGTTGGGCGAGGAGAGATAAAGATATGCCGACACAATTGAGCCAGGCAAAAAATGGAACCATGACGGATGAAATGCGAATGGTTGCGGAGGATGAAAGCCTGGATCCTTCGTTCGTTCAGGAAGGAGTCGCTTCCGGAGCGATTGTCATTCCGAAGAATGTAAATCATCATTTTCGCCCGCGTGGAATCGGCAAAGGTCTGCGAACCAAGGTCAATGCAAACATCGGCCATTCATCGGATCACCAGGATCCGGTGGAAGAGCTGGCCAAGCTGCACGTGGTTGTCGATACCCAGGCGGATGCCGTCATGGATTTGAGTACCGGCGATCATCTGGATGAGATCCGCGTTCGGATGGTGGCAAACTCGTTATTGATGCTGGGTACGGTTCCCATATATGCAGTCGCGCGTGGCGCAAGCATCATCAAGTGGACGGCTGACGATCTCTTTGCTGAGATTGAAAAGCAGGGAAAACAGGGTGTCGATTACATCACGGTTCATTGCGGAGTAACCCGGGAATCCGTTTCACGTCTCGAAGACTGCCCGCGAGTTGAAGGAATTGTGAGCCGTGGCGGTTCGATTCACGCTCACTGGATTCGCTTCAATCAACAGGAGAATCCGCTGTATGAACAGTTCGACCGGCTCCTGGAAATCTGTTTCAGATACGACATGACGCTCAGTCTCGGTGACGGTTTACGTCCTGGCGCGATTGAAGACGCAACCGACCGGCCGCAGCTACAGGAGCTGATCATACTGGGTCAGTTGCAAAGACGGGCCTGGCAAGCCGGTGTGCAGGCAATGATTGAAGGTCCTGGGCACGTTCCATTGGA
>Ga0247727_10005553_pt1 | contig 25477 bp, 19 predicted proteins | sample WisWelCaveWW1625_FD_202498 | JGI IMG/M metagenome (GOLD analysis project Ga0247727, IMG submission 202498) | Biofilm microbial communities from Wishing Well Cave, Virginia, United States - WW16-25 | ecosystem: Environmental > Aquatic > Deep subsurface > Groundwater > Cave microbial mat | place...
CTGGCGGCCCTTCTCTTTGACCTGCAAATCAATCTCCACGGTCTGATCGCGGTCGTTGGTGCGCGTGATGGCGTCCTTCTCCTTGACCTCCTCGAACAATCCCAACTGATTCAGCCGGACGATCGAGAGGTCCCAGTACCGTTTGTTGTAAGCGTCGCCTTCGTTGAGCAGCACTTCGCGGCGCAGCACGACGTCGCGCGTGTTGGTGTTGCCGATGAATTCCAGCCGGCGCATCGTGAACTGGCGGCCCTCTTCGACTTCCAGCGTGATCTCGACCTCACCCTCTTCCGGCGTCTTGTCGGTGAACTTCGGGATGAAGTTCACGTCGGCCTGGATGTACCCCTGCGTGCCGTACAAATCCTTGACGCCTTTGTAGACGTTCTCCGAAATCTTCTTGGCGTCAACCCATTCGCCGACTCTCATACCGGAGACGGCAGTAATGATTCCGGGCTGAAAGATCGTCACGCCCTTCTCGTCAACTTTGGAAATCCTGTAACGCCGCCCGACTTCAACCGGAATTGTGACCTTCAATCCGGGGCCGGTTTTGCGAAGCAATGGGATCGGCAATGGGAACCCGCCCGAAACCGTTCCGGCGTCTTCGACCTTCGGCTCGCCGATCTTGGCCTGCAGATAGCCTTTCGTCCCGAGGAAGAGGCGCACGCGCTCCAGGTCGTCCAGCAGTTTCTCTTTGAAGTAGATGTCTTTCGAGGTGAAGGTCGAGAAGAGGCCGGCCTCTTTGACCAGCTTCATCGCGCCGCGCAAACGGCGCTGCGAAAAGCCGTCGCGGTCGCCGGTGAATTCGATCTCTTTGACGCGGACGCGCGGACCTTCCTCGACGTTGAAGATCAAGGCGACGGTCGTCGCCGAAATGTCTTCGACTTCGACTGAGACATCGGCGTCGGGATGGCCTTTTTCGGCCAGCAACTCGCGCAAAACCAGGCGCGCGCCGTTGGCCTTCGCCGGATCGAATTGCGATTCCTTGCTGACCTGCACGCGGCGCTCTTTGAACCGCGTCAGGACTTCGCTTTCGGTGGCCGATTTCAAGCCGCGATACTGAAGATCGCGGATGATCGGATACTCCTTGACCTGGAAGATGATGATGCGTCCGCCGCGCGGGCCGTCTTCGACGAAGAGCTTGGTCGCCAGCGGATCGAACAATCCCATTTGAATGATCGCCTGAAGATCGCGCTGCGCCAGGCCCAGATCGAAACGGTCGTTCTGCTTGCTCTGAACGTAGTAAAGAATTGATTCGCGGGGAATACGGCGGTTGCCGCGAATCTCGACCTCTTCGACGGCCACTTCCTGGCCGGCCAGAGCCGGTTGCGGAGTCTGCGCCAGCGCGGGGCGCACTGAAACCAGCGAAACGATTGCAAAAATGAATGCGCTTGCCAAGATGGTAACGCGCCTGGTCATGAAATCTCTCCCGTTGAACAATGTTGATCGGATCACGGAGTCGGTCGCGAATTGCTGCGTCATCTGCCGCGCGCGCGCTGCCGCAGGCGCGGCTGCGAACCTAAACGGCTCAACCATCTCTTTGTGCTGCCGGTAAGGCCGTGAAGATCGCAACTCCATGAACGCTCTACATTGCCAAGATTGCAGTGGTAAATTTAAGAGCGCGTATTATACGCCAAGCCCCCTGGCTTGAATAGTCATCGCTCAGCGCGATTGGAATCTGCGAAAAGATGCAAAGGACAGCCCGGCTTGCTTCGGCAAATTTTGACTGACGCTGATCAGCGAAGCGGCGGGTTGAATTGAAGAAACTCGATCCCCGAACAATCGTCGACGAAATCGCCCTCCGGGTGCATTCACGGCGGCCGTTTTTATCCGACCAGGACCTCCTCCGGCTCCTTCAGCCCCTCGGATAATTCTTCCGCCAAATCTCCTGAAAATTCCGCGATGAGCTTTTCCGGCAATGCAATTCCGCTCACCGGACGATAATTCAGAGCGTTGTCACCGAGGTAGATCTCAACCAGCGGGGCCACGCCGATGCGCCCTTGAATGACCGCCTCCGACAAGGGGTCTTCGACATATTTTTGTAAGGCGCGGCGCAGCGGCCTTGCGCCATAGGTGCGGTCGGCGCAGGTCTGATCCACCATCCAACGTTTGGCGCCATCAGTCAACCGCACTTCCAGCTTGCGATGCCGCAAGGTCCGATTGAGCTGATCCACCAGCAATCCGACAATGCTCAACAGATCGTCATCGGTCAGCGGATCGAAAACGATGACCTCATCCAGGCGGTTGATGAATTCGGGGTTGAAGGTTTCGCGCACCGCCGCCATCGTGCGGTCTTCAGTCCTGGCAATCGCGTCGTCGCGCGACGACTGAAATCCCAGAAGCGCGCCTTTGTTGATGAACCGCGCGCCGATGTTCGAGGTCATAATCACGATCACGTTCTTGAAATCAACCGTGTTGCCCAGACCATCGGTCAGCACGCCGTCTTCAAAGACCTGCAGCAGGAGGTTGAAAATGTCGGGATGCGCCTTTTCGACCTCGTCGAGCAGCAGGACCGAATACGGGTTGCGGCGAATGCGTTCGGTCAATTGTCCGCCCTCTTCGTAGCCGACGTAACCCGGCGGCGATCCGATCAGCTTCGAGACCGAATGCTTCTCCATGAACTCCGACATATCGAAGCGGATCATCGCGCGCTCGGAATTGAACAGGAATTCAGCCAGCGAGCGCGCCACTTCGGTCTTGCCCACGCCGGTCGGGCCCAGAAACAGAAAACTTCCGACGGGCCGTTGCGGGTTCTTCAGCCCGGCGCGGGAACGGCGAACTGCGCGCGCCAGCGCCGAGATGGCCGAGGCCTGACTGACGATGCGTTTGTGCAGCTCCGCTTCGATCCGCAACAGCTTGGCCATCTCCTCTTCCTGCAAAGCGGCGACCGGGATGCCGGTCCAGCTTGCGATCACGTCGTCAACGTCCTGTTTGCCGACCAGCGCGGCGAAGTTTTCGTAATCCTGCGGCTCGTAATATTGCGGATGGCGGCGGGAGCTTGAATAGATGCGATCGCGGTCGCGGTAATGGCCGTGCTCGCGCTCGCTGCGGTAATCTCTCTGCTGCCAGCGCGTCGGGGGAGGCACATATCCGCTTTCGCGCTGCACCCGCAATTTGACGCGCGCGCCGGCCTCATCAATCACATCAATCGCTTTGTCGGGCAGAAACCGGTCGGGCAGATAGCGGTTCGACTGATAGACCGCCGCCTCAATCGCCTCATCCGAGTAACGGACATTGTGGTAGGACTCGTAACGGTCTTTGACGCCTTCGAGGATTTGGACCGCTTCGGATTCGTTCGGGGCCGCGACTTTGACGGCCTGGAACCGGCGTTCGAGCGAGCGGTCTTTCTCGATTGACTTGCGGTATTCCGCCGGAGTGGCGGCGCCGACGCATTGGATTTCGCCGCGCGACAGAGCCGGCTTCAAGATGTTCGCGGCGTCGAGACTGCCTTCAGCCGAGCCGGCTCCGATCAAGGTGTGCAATTCGTCAATGAAGATGACGTACTGCGGGTTTTCCAGCAATTCGCGCATGATCATTTTCATGCGCTCCTCGAACTGGCCGCGATATTTGGTTCCGGCGACGATCAGGCTCAGATCGAGCGCGAGGATTCGTTTGTCAGCCAGGAACGACGGGACATCGCCGTTGACGATGCGCTGCGCCAGACCTTCGATGATGGCCGTTTTGCCGACGCCGGGTTCGCCGATCAGGACGGGATTGTTCTTCGTGCGGCGACACAGGATTTGAACGACTCGATCAATCTCCCGCTCACGCCCGACCAGCGGATCGAGCTTGCCTTCCAGTGCGGCCTCGGTCAGATCGCGGCTGAATTCGTGCAGGTGCGGCGTCTCTTTGCGCGCGTGCGCGTTGCGCTCCATATTGGCTTGCCGCATCAAATCCTGGCGGATGTCCGAAAGCCTTAAGCCCCGTTCGTACAAAATCTCCGCGGCGACCGAATTCTCTTCGCGCAACAGTCCCAGCAGCAGGTGCTCCGTGCCGATGTGGCGATTGCCCAACCGCTCGGACTCTTCGGCGGCGAAGGCCAGCACGCGTTTGGCCTCGTCCGACAGCGGCAGATCAATCTGCGAAGAGATGCGCTCGCGCATCACCGTGCGGCCTTCGATCTCTTTGCGGATTGATTCGGGGTTGGCGTGTGAGCGGTGGAAGAACCGGGAGGTCAGGTTTTTGTCTTCGCGGATCAGCCCCAGCAGGACGTGCTCGGCTTCGATCTGGGAGGCGCCGAACTGACTGGCTTCGTAACGAGCGAAAAATATGACGCGACGTGCTTTTTCGGTATAACGTTCGAACATCTCAAATCCAACTTCAAAGTTTTGAGTCCGCTTTACTTGAGCACTCCATTCTCCAACCGCAGCAGGCGGTCGCAGGTGGCAGCCAGCTTTTCGTTGTGAGTGACAATGACCGTAGTCAATCGCTCTTCCCTTTGCAAGCGCCGGACGAGAGCGTGAACCTCGCTGGCCGTGCGCTCGTCCAGGTTGCCGGTCGGCTCATCCGCCAACAGCAGGATCGGCGAACTGATGAGCGCTCGCGCCAGTGCGACTCGCTGCTGTTCGCCGCCCGAAAGCTCGCCGGGGCGATGATCGGCGCGTCTGTCCAATCCAATCCGTTTCAAAAAAACACGGGCGCTCGCGTCAGCCTCCCGCCTGGTCGCGCCGTTGATCAACAACGGCATCATCACGTTCTCTGCGGCGGAGAATTCGGAAAGCAGGTGATGAAACTGAAATACGAATCCGATGTGCCGATTGCGAAAGCGAGCCAAGTCTAGCTCAGCGTTTTTTGCGATGTCAAACTCGCCTATTTTTACGCTTCCCGACGTGGGCCGATCCAATCCACCGAGCAAGTGCAACAACGTTGATTTGCCCGCGCCCGATGCGCCGACAATGGCGATCATCTCGCCGCGAGCGACTTCGAGATTGAGATCGCGAAAGACCACGACTTCTTCCGCGCGGCCAGCATAAATCTTGGTCAGATTGACGGCGCGCAGCAGAATCTCACTTGCCATTGGTCGCTCCGGCGAAGATCGAAATGAAAAACGGGAAATTGCCGAACGGCGAACGCGATTCGACGTAAACCCCGCGCTCGTTGATTGAAGTCGCGCTCGCAGCGAACGGTAACCGATCCAACGCCGCGACGCCCGATTGCGCTGCCGGTAGCCCTCCGCTCCATCGCGCAATCGCGGCCATCATCTCGCCGCTTTCGTCTCTCACCGAAGCGAAGCTCCTGATCGCCGCCGGCGGCGAAGCTTTGCTGGCGGTCACGAACTGTGGCGAGTTTTTGACGCTCCGCCCGCCCTGCTGCGAATCAATCAGATTCAGCAGGGGTTCGCGTTTGCCGAGCGCGAGGAAATCGCCGACGAAGGCCGCCGCGCCGCGCCGCTCGTCGCTCGAGTTGACGATCTCCACGCCCTTATATTTCTCGCGCGCCAAGACTGCGCCCTGCGCCGTGAAGACGCGCTCGACCAGCGTGGTCACGAAAGCGCGATCGCGCGGCGCCACCAGCCAGACGCGATCTTCCGCTTCGGTTGTCGTATTGAAATTGGCGATCTCGTCACCGATGGCTTCATCCGCCTTGTCGCCCGCCCTCAATCCCAGAAAGGCTTCGCGCGCGCCGATCACGAACTGATGCAGCAGAAAGCTCTGCGCCGCGCCAATCCGGGCCGAGGTCGCCGCTTCAATCTTATCCAGCGTCCGCATCGGATTTTCGACGCCGATCAAAGTCAGGTCGCGGGCTTCGACGGGAATCACGTCCAAAGCGCGCGGCGCGCTCGCCGCCGGTTTGATCGCCAGCTTCAGCGCCTCCGCCATTTCCGGTTTGAACAGCAGCGCGTAACGATCCACCACCACTCCGTCTTCAAAGCTCGCGCCGTAGGCGATGCCGTCCGCCGCGCGCGCCGAAAATTCGGTGAAGACATCGCCCATCGCCCCGGCCAGCGCGGCTTTGCTCAACGCGTCGCCCGAAATCAGGAACGCCCAGAAGCGCAGCAACCGCGTCACGCCCTCGCCCGTTACGAATCCGAACAGACATCCACTGCCATTGGCGCCATTGGCGCCATCGGCGCGCTCGACCATCGAACGCGCGTTCTGCAAATAAAAATTGCCGGCCATCGAAGGCGCGCGCCCCAGCCGCGTCTCAATGCACGAGCGCAACGGGTCCGGGTGATTGGCCAGAATCAGCTCGCTTTCGATCTGAGCCGCCAGCAACTGCTTCTCGGAATCTACGGCTCGATAAGTCGTGATTTGAACTCCGCTGTATTCCCCGGTCTCCTTGACGAACCGCCCGAAAGCGTTCTGCGCCAGCTCCGGCAATCGCTTTTCGGCCGCTTCGCGCAAAGACTTCGGGTTGCTGTGCGTTTCGGCAATCAACGCCATTCGAGGCTTGACCTCTTCGCCGCGAACTTCAATGCCGGTGACGGCCAGGGCGAATTGCGAGCGCGCCAGCATCGCCGCTTCGCCACCGCCGGTGATCCGCGCGATCAAATCCCATTGGCCGGCTTTGGCGATGTAATCCAGCTCGTCCGACACGCCGTAAGCGGGCGCCAGCTCTCGCCAGGCTTTGGTCGAACTGAAACGATCAAGGAGTTGCGGCCAGTTGTTGATCTCCAGATAGCCGAGCGCCGATTCGGGGACGTAAGACGCGATGACGATTGGCTGCGTGCGGCGAGCGTAGAGCCATCCGCCCGCCGCGATGAGTGGGATAATGAATGATGCGAGAATTATTCGTTTGCGAGAGAAACGCGACATCACGGTCAGATTTTACTGCCTCAAAATTCTGCTGTCACAAAAAAGGCGGCTGAAGATGACTCAGCCGCCTCTTCGTTCATTATCATAACCAGCTTCAGTCCAGTGGCGGATGCCAACCGGCTGAAACCCAATAACGACGGGCGTCAACCGCAAATTTGTTATTCAGCTTCAGGGCAATGACTGTCGCGCGTCCGCTGGCTGTCAGTCCGATGATATACGTTCCGTCGGCATTCCACTTGAAATGCCTCGTCCACTTTTGAAGTCGAGGCCAATTCAGCAGCCATTGTGCGCAGCGACAGTAACCGCAACGATTGCCCGCCGCCGCGCGGACGCGAAGTTCTACGCCAATTGGAATTCCCCCGCGGCTCATGAGCTTAGTGGTTCTCTCAAACCTCGCTTTACGGCTTCGCTCAACGCCTGAGCTTTTCTCACCAGGCCTTCGTGATAGACCTGCATCAGCGCCGCAAGCTCGCTTCGGCCAACTTCGCTGAGTTCTCCAGCCTGTTGTTGGTCGAGCAGTTTCCCAAGTCGTTTGCCTTGCGCCTCATCCATCCGCAGATCAGCCACTGCCAACAACTCTTCGTCAGAAAGCTCTTCCACTGGCTTGAGGCCAGCCTCGGAAGGACCAAGCGGAAATAAAACACTCTCGATCGTCTCGGTCAGAACCAGCGAAACATCCCGGTTCTTCAATTGAGCGAGTCGCGCCGCCTGCGCATATATGTTGTCAGGTAAATTCAAAACTACTTCCATAACTTTTACCCCAGTCCCGAGTCCGGCCGCCAACCCACGCTGATCGGTAACCAGGCGCCCTTACTTCTTCGATGTCCGCGACATCCTGCGCGCCCGTTCGGCCAATTGCGCCGATTGCGGGATCTCGGCAATCGCGCGTTGCAGTTGCGGGTCCGAATCGGCCATCATCCGCTTCTGGGTATCCACGCCGTAAGCCGCGACCAGAACCTCTTCACGAATCTTCCTGCGCGCCCAGTCCAAGTGCTCGTCAACCATCTTCATCGTCAAACCGGTCTCCTGATTCTTCGCCAGGAAGTCCGTCATAAACGCGCGGTAGGCCTTCATGATTTCATCCTTGACGATGAATTCGCCCGGTTGCGGCTGATGATCGAACTCGATTGCCTCGCGTTTGAAATTCGCGGCTGCCGCGATGCGCCCGGCCATCAATTCGCGCACGAACATAAACAGTCCCGTCGTCCAGATCGCCCCTTCCGTGTCTTTGATCGCCGGGGCTTCGGTCCTGATGTCGGGTTCGATGCCGCCGCCGCCATAAACCGTGCGGCCGAGATCGGTGCGATGCATATCGGTGCGGGCTTTCGGCGCGGGCTGCGCATCCCCGTTCGAGTTGCGGCGGAAATGGTATTCGTAACTCGACCCGTTTGAGTAATCGCGCTGAATCAAACGGCCGCTCGGCGTGTAATAACGCGCCGTGGTCAGCGTCAATCCCGCGCCGCCGGACAGCGGGAAGATCGTCTGCACCAGACCTTTTCCGAAACTCGGCTCGCCAATGACCAATCCCCGGTCGTGATCCTGGATAGCTCCGGCGACGATCTCGGAAGCCGAAGCCGAGCCGTCGTCAATCAAGACGACCAGCGGGAAGGTTTCGGGCAGGCCCGATTCCGCCGGCCAGTCTTTGCCGCCCGCGCGCCCGTCGCGGCTGCGCACCGAGAGGATGATCTGGCCGCGCTGCAGGAATTTGTCGGCGACCCGAATCGCCTGATCCAGGAAACCGCCGGGATTGCCGCGCAGATCGAGCACCAGCGATTGCATCCCCTGCGTTTTCAGACCCGCAATCGCGGCGGCCAATTCATCGCTGGTGGTCGAATGGAACCCGCGCGACAGCGCAACGTAACCGACCCCGGGTTTGACGAGGTAATGACCGGAGATCGAAGGCAGATCAACCGCGGCGCGCTCCAGCGTGACCGTCACGGGTTCGGGCGCGGCGGCGCGGCGCACGGTCACTTTGACTTCCGTTCCCAGCTCGCCGCGCAGATGGTCGCGCACCTGATCGGAATTCCAGGTCTCGGTGTCACGGCCGTCAATCGCGATGATCTGATCGCCGTAACGCAATCCGGCCAGGGTGGCGGGCGTGTCCTTGAAGGTTTCGATGATGTAGACGCCGCGAGAGCGTTGCTGGATCGAAGCGCCGATGCCGTAATACTGGCTGCGCTGTTCCAGCCGCATCTCCTCGAACGCTTTGCGGTCGTAGTAATTCGAATGCGGATCGAGCGTGCGGAGCATGCCCTGAATGGCGGCCGTGTTCAGCGTCTCGTAATCAACCTCTTCGACGTATTTCTCGTGCACGAGTCCCATCGCCTTGACGTAATCGCGGGCCAGACGATCCAGCGCCAGTTTGTCGTCCGTGACGGCCTGCGGACGAATGAACGCCGCGCCGGCCAAAAGAGCCATCGTGATTGCAAAGACCGAAAACCGCTGCCACTTGTTTCTCACTGATCGCACCTCCGAAAAATTTACCGCCATCTGCCGCCTGGTTGTTGTCCGGCCACCGAACGCCGAAGCCCGGACAAATTGCATTTCAACCAGGACGACGCGGCGGTCAATACTAGCCAAACTCAATAAACATTCAAAGCGGGAAATCGAATCTGCTATCATTCGCGCAGCTATTTTCGCATAGCATCGGATTTCAAATTGAAAACAGACCGCGAAAGACGGGATTCGCGGCTCAACCAGATTCAGGAGTAACACTATGTTGAAAAATCCAGGCAGATACACGTTCGCTTCCCTGTTTGTCATCGCTGTCTTCGTCTTCGCTGCTTCAACCAGCCAGGCAATTCAAAAGAAGAAAGAAGCCGTGCAACCCGGCAAGCCCGTGCTCTGGGCCGATCCCGGCGCGGTTGAAAAGCTCGATTTCATCGGCGGCGTCAGCGGTCGCGACAAAGCTCCGAAGCCGCCTTTCACCTTCATCGAAGAGAGCGATTCAGGCACCAACCCGAAGGTTCGCGTCAGCGACGCCAACGGCGTCAGATGGACCGCCAAGTTCGGCACTGAAGTCAACGCCGAGACGTTTGCGACGCGCCTCGCCTGGGCCGCCGGCTATTTCGTCGAGCCTGCCTACTTCATCGCCAGCGGCAAAATCCAGAACGTCGGCAAGCTGGATCGCGCGAAGGCCCACATCCAATCCGACGGCAGCTTCCGCGACGCCCGCTTCGAGATGCAGCGGGAAAAGGGCGTCAAAAAGCTCGAAGACGAAGAGAGCTGGAGCTGGGTGCAGAATCCCTTCACCGGCTCGAAAGAGTTGAACGGGCTGAAAGTGATAATGATGCTCGCCTCGAACTGGGATAACAAAGACCTGCGCGATGTGAAGCGCGGGTCGAACACGGCGATCTACCAGACTCCGGCGAAAAGCGGCCTTGAAGATCGTTATATGGTTTCGGACTGGGGCGGCGCGATGGGCAAATGGGGCGGCTTCGTCAGCCGCGAAAAATGGGATTGCAAAGGCTTCAAGAGTCAGACCAAGGACTTCATCAAAGGCGTCAAAGGCGACCTCGTCGAGTTCGGTTATTCGGGCCAGCACACCAGTGACTTCAAGACCGACATTCGCACGAGCGACCTGAAATGGCTGTTGCAGTACGTCGGACGCATCACTGACGAACAACTGCGCGCCGGGTTGCAGGCCAGCGGCGCGGAGGCCGAAGAAGTCGAATGCTTCACGCAATCATTGCGCGATCGCATCAATCAGATGAAGCGGAGCGTGCAATAGCCGCGCGTCTTGTCCTGGCTGTGATCGCAGGAGGTAATGCGACCATCCGCAGCTCACCGCCGCGCTCCCGTTTCCACCCGCGCTGGCGCGGCCTTTGGCTGAGTTGATTGTTCGTTCAGCAGCCCAAGACTCTGCGCTTTCAGCAACAGATTCCCGGCTATCGGCGCCGATGTGCGCGCGCCGTAGCCTCCGCCTTCAACCGCCACGGCCCAGGCGATCATCGGGTTTTCGACCGGCGCGAACCCGATGAACCACGAATCAATGCGGAACTCTTTCCTGGCGTGTTCGCGCCCCCGGGAATCGCGATAGGTCGCAGGCTTATTCGTTCGCGGATCAATCACCGTGACCTGCCGCTGCGCCGTCCCGGTCTTTCCACCCGCAGTCAATTTGCCGCGAACCAGCGAGCCGAAAGCTCCGGCGGCGGTTCCCCGCTGCACGACCGAAGCCATCAGATGCCGCATTCTGGCCGCAGTCTCCGGCGACATCGCCTGGCCGAGCGGCGCGGGCTGGCGTCCCAATTCGATCATCGGTCGCATGACGTTCCCATGCGAATTGGCCGCCGCGCCGGCAATCATCGCCATCTCGATCGGGGTCAACTGCACGTAGCCTTGTCCGATTGATTCGAGCGCCAGATCGTATTTCGTGATCCTCCGCCCGGCGACGAAAGTCGAATAGAGCGGCGCGAGCACGTCGGAGAGAACCCGGTTGTCGGTGTTCCAAAGCCCGCGAAACGCCCCCGTGCCACCCCTGCTTATGGATTCGCCCGCCGTGTCGAACACGCGCAGACCGAAACGCGACGCCGCTTCGCCCATCCGCTGCCGTTCGACCTCGACGCCGAGCTGCGAGAAATATTGGTTGCAGGAATGCGTGTAGGCTTCGAGCAGATTAATCGAGCCGTGCGATTCGCCTTCGTCATCGCGGATCGGACGATTCGATCCCGGCGGCGTCCAGCCTTCCCCTCGACAGGTGAATACTTTGTTGTCCAATCGCGCTTCAATCGCTGCCGAAGCCGTGATCGTTTTGAGCGTGGAGCCTGGCAGGTAATACTCATCGAGCGCGCGATTGAGCAGCGGTTTGCGTTCTACATCGTTCGAGATTTTATTCCACGTCTCATCGTTGTTCACATCGCCGGGATCGAAGCCCGGACTGCTGGCCATGGCCAGAATTTCGCCGGTCTGCGGATTGAGCATTACCAGCGCGCCGCGTTTGCCCTGCAACTGTTCAGCCGCGGCCCGCTGCAGATCGAAATCAATCGTCAGGGTCAAATCCTGACCGACCGGCGGACGATCATCTTCGCGGCTGAAGTCGGTCAGCTTCTCGCGCCAGCTCTTCCCGGTTTGGGACTCGCGCGGCGCGGCCACAGCGCGTTCCAGCAATGCGTCGCCGCGAACCAATGTGCCGTAACCGACGATGTGCGCAGCCGCGGGGCCGAGCGGATAATCGCGGATGACCTGGCCGTTGAGGTAACGGTATTTCGCCAGGGCGCGACGCGGATCGTGATGGCGATCATAAATCCAGCCACGCAGCGTGCTTTCGACCTCGCGGCGATTGCGCTGATCGCGTTTGTTCTTCAAAGCGGCGAAAGCGGGGTTTTCGCCCATCGGTCCGGTCGCAAACAATCCCCAGTAAAGGTGAAAGCCCAGCGCCGCCAGAACCATCAACGCAAACGCCCAACGCACGTAACGCAACCGGCGGCTGGTCAAACGCGGCCCGAAATCTTCGGGCAGCTTCGCGTCAGTTTGGGCCGGGTTTGCCGCGCGCGAACGATAGCGCCACGCCGAAATAAACAGCGCGAAGATCAACCCGGTCAGGCCGATCAGAAGAACGATTGTCGCAATGAAGGGAAAATTCATATCGTGCCGCTACTCGATCATCGTCACGGAGAGCGTCGCCTCGACATCGCCGAATTTTACCCGGTCGCCATCGCGCACGATGCTCCTGCCGCCCGCTTCGAGCAGCACGCCGTTGACGCAAGTTCCGTTGCTGCTGCCGCGATCCGCCAGCCACAGGTTGCCGTCCGCCGGCAGCGCCAACGCCGCGTGGAAGTTCGAAACCGTCGCATCGTCAACGATCAGAGCGTTCGCCCGGTTGCGCCCGATGCCTGCGGGATCAGCATTGCTTGCAATCCGGGCGCGCAGTTCGCGCGAACTGCCCGCAATGCGCAAAACGACGTTGCAGCTTCGGCTCGCCGCCGCGGCCATCGCTTTTTCAGGCTCGTTCTGCGGCATGACCGCGGCCTTCGGCTGGCCAATTTCGGTTCTCACTTCGAGTCCCCGCGTGAAGGCGTCGTAAGCGATCTTGACCTGCACCTCGCCGAGCGTCGCGTAGCGGCGGTTGTAGATGTATTCGTAGATGTTCGTGTTGAGTTCGCGCTGCAGAAACTCGCGCCGCCCCACGCCCATTCGCATGTAGGTTTCGTAATCGTATCGAAGCTCGATCAGGTTCGGCGCGACGACGCGCGCGCCCTCCTTTCTGAGGTTGTCTTCAATCGCCTGCTCGATTGCCGGAACGAGCGCGGCCAGGTCTGTGCGCGCGCCGCCTTCAAGCTGGCTGCCGCGCCGCAGCGCGAAATCAATCGCGCCGCCGATGCGCTCGAACACCCGCCGCACGAAGAACTCCACGCGGCTGCCGAAATCAACCGGTCCCGGATTCTGCTCTGGCGTATTCATACTCTCCCGCTCCGTCTTTGCCTCGCCGCTTCAAATAAGACCGCTGCAACAGCCGCAGCCACGTTCAACGATTCGACCGGAGTGCGCAACGGAATACGCAAACGCGCATCGCAACGTTCCAATAAGTCTTCGCTCACACCGCGCGCTTCGTTGCCGAAGATCGCCGCCGTCGCCTGCCGCCAATCGTAATCGCTGTAAATCGTTTCGCCATTCGCCGCCGTCGCGACAATCTTCAAGCCGGCGGCGCGAACAGCGTCCACCAACTCTTCGCTTTCAGCTTCGGTCACCACCGGCAATCGAAAAGCCGCCCCCATCGAGCTGCGCAGAGTCTTCGGCGCGAACGCGTCAACCGAACCTTTGAGCGCGATGACGCCGCTCGCTCCGGCGGCTTCCGCCGTTCGGACAATCGTTCCGAAATTGCCTGGGTCTTGCACCGCGTCCAGACAAACGATCAGCGGCGCTGTCGCATCGCTCGCCGCCAGCGCCTGATCGAGACTGTGAACCGGCCTTTCGGCCAGCACGATCAAGCCTTGCGGGTTGACCGTGTCGCTGACGGTTTCGAGCACAGCCTCGGCGGTCGGATAGAGCGGGCAGTTGCGGCGGGCCAGTTCGGCGATGATCGTCTGCGCTCGCTGATCCGGTTCAGGCGCGTGGAAGCAGGCGATCAACTTCAAGCCCGATTGCAGACACTCCTCGACCAAACGCTCGCCTTCGACGAAGATCAATCCGTGCTCGCGCCCGTCGCGGACGCGCCGCGCGTGTTTCAAGCGTTCATTGGCGGGGCTGGTAATGATCATAGCGCGGGTCAGATTACGAAGCGGCTGATCAATTGGCAAGTTCCTCTTTTATTGCGAATGTCAATCAAAGTCGGCGAAGCTTTGGAGTGCGGCGGGTCCGCACGCCGCTTTCCCAGCTTTTCCGTGCGCCGAATTCGAAGTGAAAAACTGGGAAAGCGGCGTGCGGACCCGCCGCACTCCAAAGCTTCGCCGTTCCAAGTCACTGCTTTCATTTTCACGAAAACGCCGGAGCGAATTTCAAACAAACCGGCACAGGTATTTCAGTCACCTGCCCCGTCGCTTTCAGCCTTCCGGTCTGCTGATCAATCCGAAAAGTGACCACGTTGTCCGTGTTCTGATTGGCCGCGAGCAGAAACGTGCCCGTCGGATCAATGCCGAAATTGCGCGGCCATTTGCCGCCAGTCGGCTCGTGGCCGATCAGAGTGAGCTTGCCAGTTTGTTGATCAATCGCGAAGGCGACGATGCTGTCGTGGCCGCGATTCGACCCGTAAGCGAACCGGCCCGACGGGTGAACGTGAACGTCGGCGCAGAAACTGTTCCCTTTGAAATCTGAAGGCAGGGTCGAAACCGTCTGCAACTCTTTCAGCTCGCCTTTCGCCTTGTCGTAAGCGAATGCGGTCAGCGTCGAATTGAGTTCGTTGATGACGTAGGCGAATTTGCCGGTCGGGTGAAAATCGAAATGGCGCGGCCCCGCTCCCGGTTTGGTTGCGGCAAACCCGTTCGGAACGAGCTTCCCGTTCTTCGCGTCAACTCTGTAGATCATCACCTTGTCAATTCCGAGGTCGGGCGCGAAGGCGTATCGCCCCGCCGCGTCGGGCATAATGCAATGCGCGTGCGGCCCGTCCTGACGTTTCGGATCACCGCCGGCGCCTTTGTGCTGCGCGACATCTGAAGCTTCTCCTAAACTGCCATTCGCTTTAACCGGATAGATCACGACGTTGCCTCCGCCGTAATTCGCAATCAGCACAAACTTGCCCGACGGATGAACCGACACGTGGCAAGGCACGCCGGGTGAATGCTGCTCATTGAGCTTCTTCAGATCGCCGGTCTTTTGATCAATCGCAAACGCAGTCACGCCGCCGCCTTTCTTTCCGGCGAACTCGCCGCTTTCGTTGACGGCGTAGAGAAACCGCCGCTTCGGATCAATCGCCAGGAACGATGGATTGCTGACGCCCTTGACCGTCGCGGCGTGTTTCAGCCCACCGTCGGTGAGATTCATTCGATAGACGTAAATGCCTTCGCTTTTGCCGCGCGTGTACGTGCCGACGTAAAGCAGAAGCTCTCTGCCGGCGCTGAACACTTCATCGCCCGCGACCAACCCGACGGCTCCGGCGCTCAGCGCATTGATGAATTCGCGTCGCGTAAGATGGTTGAATGACATACGCCTCCTTGTTCGATTTTCATTGCGGCACGACGCCTTTGAAGACAAACGCATAAAGCATCACGATCAATCCGACCAGCGCGGCCAGGACAATGCTGTGTTTGAAAACCGCCTTGAAGATCGCGGCCTCATTGCCCGTCTGATGCGTCGCTGCGCTCGAAACGACGATTGATTGCGCGTCAATCATCTTGCCCATCACGCCGCCCGCGGAATTTGCCGAAGCCATCAGGATGGCGCTTAAACCGAGTTGTTCGGCGGTGACTTTCTGCAAGTTGCCGAACAGCGCGTTCGATCCGGCGTCGGTGCCGGTCAGCGCCACGCCCAGCCATCCGAGCATCGTGCCGAAAAACGGATAGAGCACACCCGTGCGAGTCAGGCTCAACCCCATCACTGTGTCCATCCCCGAATACCGCGTGACGTAAGCCAGCCCGACCATAAAACTGATAGCCGCGAGCGACGGGATCAACTCCCTGAACGTTCGCGCCAGAATCCTGAGCGTCTTGCCCAGCGACAATCCGAGCCACAACGAGGCGAGGATCGTTCCGATGAAGATCGCCGTGCCCGGCAGCGAGAGAAGGTTCAAATCAACGATTGCCCCCTCAGGCAGATTGGGCGCGACGGGCGGCACGCGCAACACCGCGTTGTGCAACATCGGCATCGGCTGTTTGAGCGAAGCGAAAGTCAGGTATTTGTTGATCGCCGGATACCCCGCGATGAAGATGAAGACCGAAGCCAGCAGGAATGGCGACCAGCCCTTCAGCACAGTCGCGGTGGAATGTTGCGGAATGCTTTCGACCACTCTCGCGTTTTCACCGACGATCAGAACATTCTTTGGCCGCCAGAATTTCAGAAACGCGACCATCACCAGCAGCGAGAAGAGCGCCGAGACGACGTCAACCAGACTGTTGTCCATGAAATTCGACCAGTAAAACTGCATCGCCGCGAACGACAACCCGCTCACCGCCAACGCGGGCCACACCTCGCGTGTCTCTTTCCAATTGACCATGCTCCGCACCAGCCACAACGGCAGGATCAGGGAAAGCGGCGGCAGGATTCGTCCGGTCATCGCGCTCAACGTCATCTCGTCCAAGCCCGTCACTCCCGATAAAACGCGCAGCGGATTGCCCACGCCGCCCCACGCCACCGGCGCGGTGTTGGCGATCAGGCACAACGTCGCCGCCTGAAATGGCGGGAAGCCCAACCCGATCAGAAACGATCCCGCGATGGCCACGGGCGCGCCGCCACCGCCCGTGCCTTCGAGAAAAGCGCCGAAGCAGAACGCGATCAGGATCAACTGCAACCGTTTGTCCGACGACAGGTTCGCAATCGAGTCTTTCATCACCTGGAACTGCCCGGTCTCGACCGCCACGTTGTAGAGAAACATCGAAGCGATGATGATCCACGCGATTCTGAGTATCCCGAAGATCACCCCGTGCGCGCCGGAAGCCGCAACCATCCCGGCTGGCATACCGAAAACTATCAGAGCGAGCAACACAGCCATCAGCATCCCGCACAACGCCGAGAACCAGACCCGCTTCTTCAACCCAACCAGAACAAAAAAGAGCGTCAGCACAGGCAATGCCGAAACCAGCGCCGAAAGCGGCCACCAACCCAACGGGTCGTAATTCTGTGTCCAGGTAGTCAAGAGTGAGCCTCCAGGTTTGTAGTTCCGCCTTCAGGCGGAAGGATTTGTTGACCAGGCCCTTCCGCCTGAAGGCGGGACTACGAACATCAATATCTCCAGCTTGTTAAATCCGCGCCTGGAGGCGCAGTCTTTTCTATCCGCTTAAGTATCTTCGGCAGGTACATCAGGTTGTACCTCAGCCGCGAAAGGTGGTTGGGCAAAGTATGGTCACCGTTCCAGCAATGTTCCGCGCGGTCGCCGTAATCTACCTCGCCGCCGTAGAACGGATTGGTCGTGCTCTTCAGGAATTCCTCGACCAGGTAGACCGCGTTATTCAGGTAGTAGTTGTCCATATCGCCGCAGTAAATGTGGATCTTACCTTCGAGCTTCGGGCCGAGCGTCTTCCAGTCACGTTTGAGAATGTAGCCGAGATCGTAATTTTCGCGCCAGTATTCAGCCACCGAGCGATCAATCTCTCCGGTCAGCTTGTCCCAGATCCGCTTCGGGTAACCATCCTGTCCAACCGGTGAATAGACAGCCTCCCAGATGTCCCACTGATCGCCCGACCGGCTCTTCGTTCCCAGAACCAACTCCTTATGATTCATCTCTTCGAGCGTCGCGGTCAGATGGCCGAGATAGTTGCGGAATCCCGGTCGCGGCAGGCGCTTCCACTGGCTCTCGACGTAGTAGGCGTTCTTGTCTTCGTAGATGTTGACCACCGTAAAGGCGCGGAAATCAATCGGGTCGGGGCAAGCCGCGAAACATCCGTTGAACATATCGGGATAGAACATCTGGGTAGCCAGAGCTTCCCAGCCTCCGGTCGAACCGCCGTAAGTGAATCGCGCCCAGCCCTGCCCCAAGCCGCGAAATTGCTTCTCGATCTGAGGTACCAACTCGTAGTTGATCGCATCGCCGTATGGCCCCAGGTTGGCCGAATTAACGGCATACGAGTCGTCGTAGTAAGGATTCGCGTGCTGGATTTCGATCACCACGAAGCGTGGGAAGTTAGGGCCGATCCATTCCTGGTAGAACTTGTAGGCGTACTCCTGCTGGATTTTGTTATAACCTGAGATTTTGAACCGGTCGCTGTAGTCAGGTTTCAGGTCGAAGTCAGGAGGTGTTTCGCGGAATCCGCCGAAGGTCTGCGGAAAATGCCCGTGAAATACCATCAGCGGGTAACGAGCTTCGGGATGCTCGTCGAAACCGTGAGGCAGCAGAACAACGGCGCCGAGGTACATCGGACGTCCCCAGAACCTGGTCAGCCGCTCGCTCTGAATCTTGACGTGCTTGATGTATTTGGTGTCTTTCGGAGGCTGGATCGGAGGTATTTCCTGATCGAGCGCGACTGAAACCGTTTCGGCTTTGTTCGGATCAACCTTGATCTGCTGCGGCTTGCTGTAGATATTCCCCGGCGCCAAGTTCCAATGCTGCCCTTCGCCGCGATCCATCGGTAGCTTCACGGTGTGTCCGTCGGATCGTTTGAAAGTTTTGTACTTGTGCAGCAACGCCTGCACCCAGTAAGTTCCGGCGGGGACCTGATTCAGGCTTTTCACCGGATAGCCGAACACGCCGCCGTCAATGAAAGCCTTCTGTCCGGGTTTCAGCCCGTCAACGTCAATGCCGAAAATCTGCTGCGTCTTCGGGCTGTCGTTGATCTGCATGCGAGGCTCCTGCGAACCATCGGTCGAGATCATCAGAAGCAGGCGTCCGTCGAGCGGCGTTTTGCTTCTCTCGGCAGGAAACGAGATTGCGAACCGCAGCTTGGCTGAAGTTTGCCTTTCTTTCATTTCCCCTTTGAGAGGTAAAACGAGTAACAGAAGTAACATCGTGAGACACATCGAAAGTTTTCTGACCTGTCGCTGCTCCATAATGACCTCCAGACAATTTAAGCGAAAGCGTAGGGGCAGACCTGTGTGTCTGCCCTGGTCTTCCAGTAATGCCGCTTCGGGGCAGACACACAGGTCTGCCCCTACGCTTGATCTCCCCGACTACTTACTGAGTTATTCGCGTAGCCTGATGAGCTACCATTTTCCAGCCGTCTTTTTGCTTGACGTAAACGTGAATGTACCTTGCATTGGTATCAATCTTGTTACCTCTGGCCAGGACGTGTACCTCCCAGCGGCAGGTAACCAGCGCGGCGTTGCCGTAAACGCTGACCTTGATGTCGCCACGCTTCATTGACTCATATTTTGTAGCGCCAGATTTGATGGCGCCAATGTAGGCCGACTTGTTATCAACGCTGCCGCTGGAATGCGTGTAGACCATAGTTTCGTCGTACAGCTTTTCGAGCGCGGCCACGTCGGATTTGAGCAGCGCGTCTTCCCACTGCTGTTCCAGTTTGAGCATGGCCTGCTCGACGGGGTTTGAAGCCCTCTTCGCCTGCGCGAAAGCGGGCAGGGACACAGAGGCGAAGACGACTGCAAGCAGAAGGGTTCGTTTCATGGTCACAATCCTTTCAAAAACGATCGGTGGTTATTCGGTTTTACTGCTTTGATCCCGCCGGATGAGTGGATTTGTCCGGCTGCGGCGGCAAATGTTGCCAACACTCGCTGCCAGTGGCAAGAGCAATCGGGACTTGCTCACTTTTTATTTTGAAGCGGCTCTATCGAAATGTCCTTGTACCAAGCCTCGCTCGGCGGGCCTCCGTGGATTTGCAGGCAGATGCGACCGCGCTGTTCGAGGCTGTCCTCGACCACGTCGTGCAAAACGGCGGCAATCATCGCCGCTTCCGATTCCATCCGCATCATCATCCTGAGCGGATGCAGGATGTACGGCGCGCCGGACTTGTCCTTCTGGCCTTCGTGAGCCTGCGCGGCAATCAGAATCGCTCTTTCCAGTGTCCCCATGTTTCACTCAACCCCATTTAAATTTATGGCTTCACAGTTACCTGAAGTAACTCGCGGCGTCAGCAGACGGTGTTTAGAGTACCGGCTTCAGCCGGAAAGATTTGGCTGCCAAGCCCTTCCGGCTGAAGCCGGTACTCTAAACACCGTCTCCGGCAGGTTCGAGGCGCCCGCGAGCTTCAACTGGCGCAAGTCGTAGCTTCCATAATTCGCTCCCAGCCCTCACGCGCGTTGCGGACGGTGGGAGACCAGCCGGTCGCCTCTTTAAATTTCTTATTCGACACGCGCTGGCTGCGCGCGGCGAACATCGCGTCTTTGCCCGCGACAATTCGAACAGCCAGTGTCGGCGGCGCGATGAGCCGTTTGCGACCCACCGCGCGGGCGATAAGTTGTTTGATCTCATCGCGCGTCAGCGGCTCGTCATCCACCACATCGTAAATGCCAGCAGGCGCTCGCAGCAGAGCCGCGACCACGGCCTCCGCCGCGTCGTCCACCCAAATCTGCGACCAGTAAGCGTCGCCCGCCCCCGTCATTAACGCGAAGCCTTTGCGCGCGGCTTCAAGTGTGTCAATGATGCTCTGCGCCTCAGGACTGTAAAAAGCCCCCATCCGCAGCGTGACGCCGCGCCCGCCAGACTGCGTGAAGCGCGCGACCTCTTCCTCCGCATCCACGGCTGATCGCAACCCGCTCACCGGGTCTATCGGCGTGCCGGCGTCAATCCACCGATCTCCGCTGTCGGGATAAAGGAAAGTAATGCCGGGATAGATAAAATTCCGGACGCCCGCCGCGAGCGCCGCGTCAACTAACAGCCGCGTGCCTTCGGAGCGGATGCGATTGTTCTCGTCCCACGACTCACGCTTTGTGGCGTCTTTGAAAGGCGGAATCTTCGTGGCCAGATGGAGAACGGCTTCGGAGCCGGGGATCGCCTGCTCCAACGCGCGACGGTCGAACAGGTCTGCGCGAACCGGGATTGCGCCGAGTTGGCGCAGCAGTTCGTCGTTTTTATCCGAGCGGGCGAGCGCGTGAACTTCGTGCCCAGCCGCGACCAGCCGCTGGACTGTTGGACGGCCAAGAACTCCTGTTGCTCCGGTAACAAAAACTTTCATAGTCAGTGATGCCTATTCTTCGAGCACTAATGTCCAGATTCGCTTTAGTGGTAACTCTGCCTGTAGATCCTCTGGTAGCTGATCATAGTTACGAAGAAGCGCTGAGACTAAATCACTAGCATCCCACAATCTCACTGAAAAAAAGCTCAAACGGGCCTCTTTCCGAACTACAGTATTGAACCCGCCCCAACTGACCAGAAGTCCTTGATCGGCTTTAAAGGTTGCCATCGTTCCCTGCAACCCTCGAAAAATAGTGACATCGCAAGGGGCGCTTGATGATTTGACTTGTACACAAAGTCGAGGATGCTCGAATCCCAAAGCCCCCCTACCGGCTAGGATATCTACTCCTCCATCAGGTCCTGGTGGTGACAAATATGTTTCGTATCCTTCCGCTTTCAGAACCGCCTCAACCAGCCGTGCAAGATTGTGGCCTTTGAAATTCAACTCAATGTGAGTGAGTATCTGATCTTGAGCAAGCTGTTCCACATCCATTTTCATTTCTTCTTTTAAAGGCTCTTTCTCTTGCTCTCCAGATTCAATGTTTAGTGAGTTTGTTAGTGCTGGGTCTATACCACCGTCAAGAATATGTTGAAACCGCGCCTCGGCATTATTTCTCTCAATGCGGCAAACCGTCATAAAAGCGCCGAGCGAGTAAAGCAGGTCTTGTCCAAAATCAGTCCGCGGAACATCTGTCCGCAACCAAGAAACAGGTCGGACATGATGAACATCTCCCAGGTCGTTGCGATATTGATAAGCGCCTGTAACACGCCCCAATGCGATTGTTGAATTACTCTTCCTGGGAAGCGCGATCAGATCGCCAACCTCAATTCTTTTGACAAAAGAAAAAAGCTGCCCGACAAAATTACTTATTTTGGCAATTGAAGCATTGGGGTATGCGCTCTGACATAACTCTCGCAAGGTTTGTTGATTGTCCACCTGACTTAAATCCGGCATTTCGTAGAAACCGATCACGGATAGACCTTTATCCAATGCAAGAGTCTCGTGCTCACCAAACCTGCCAGCTCTAATTATCCAGACTTTCATCAACCGACCTCCTATGAGCCGCTTGGGAGATCCAACTATAGCTCGTTGTTGATCAAATCTTCATAACTATCCCGTTTCCTGATCACTTGAGCCTTGCCACCGTCTTCAACCATCACCGCCGCCGGAAACGGGCGGCCATTGTATGCCGTCATCTGCGACATCGTGTACGCGCCGGTGTTGAGCATTGCGATCACTTCGCCGACCTCGACGTTCGCTGGCAGCAACCGGCAATCGGGCAGACGGCCTTCACCGTGCAGGTCGAAGTAGACGTCGCCGCCGTCGCACAGCGGCCCGGCCATCCGGTAACGCGACGCGGGCGGCTCGGCGGCGCGCGAAGCGTCAATCGCGTGGTAATACCATTGGTACATCACCATCGAAAGCATCAGGTTGTATCCGGCGTCGGTCAGCGCCCAATTCTCGCCGGTTTCGGGGCGGTGTTTGACGTTGCGCACCGTGGTCAGGATCGTGACCGCGTCGGCAATGATCGCGCGGCCCGGCTCCATCACGATCTCCAGGTCGTCCAGCAGGTGTTCGGCTCCCGCCTGTCGCGCAGACGAACGCACGGCTTCAATCGCCGCTTGCATCATCTCGGCAGAAGTCAGGTCGGCGCCAAGCATGTCGCGTTCGCCCGGGCTGATCTCTTCGGCGTGCGTGTCGTCGCGCAGGTAATTGACCGGGATGCCTCCGCCGATGTTGATGTGTTGCAGTTTATGGCCGGTCTCCCGGTGCAGCCAGAGCAGGTGATCCCACATCGCGGCGAAGGCTTCGACGTAGGGTTCAAGGTCGGGCGTCTGCGAGCCTACGTGAATGTGCAGCCCGGCGAGGTTGATCCGTTCGGGACGCTTCAATGCGCGCAGCATCATCTCGCGGGCGTGGGCAGGCGAAACGCCGAACTTCGAGGTGTAGAGCGCCGTCTGCAACGCTGCGTGCGAGCGCGTGCCGACGCCGGCGACTAACCGGATCGTCGCGTTGGCGCGTTTGTTCAATTTCGCCGCGACCTGTTCAATCAACTCAAGCTCGAAGGGCGAATCAACGTTGATTGCGTAAATGCCGGCGTCAATGGCTTCGGCGATCTCACGCTCGGTCTTCGAGATGCCGTTCATCTCGATCTGGTCGGGGCGGAAACCGGCTCGCAGGGCGCGGAAGAGTTCGCCGCCGGAATTGACCTCGACGTCAATGCCCGCTTCGCGCACGACGCGCAGCACGCCGAGGATGTTGTTGGCCTTCGACGCGTAACAGAGCTTGATCTGGCTGTGGTGCTCGGCGGCTTCGAGCAATTGCGCGATGTTGTGGCGGATGCGCGGAGCCGAGACGACGAAGAGCGGCGTGTCGAACTCTTCGGCGAGTTCGATTGTGTCAACGCCGTTGACGCGGAGATGGTTGTTGTGAATTTCGAGGTAGCCGGGAATTACCCATCCCGTCCGAGATGAATTTGAATCAGCCATCAAAGAGAGCCTTTCTGACGGATGTTTTAAGCAAGTAAGTATGCTACTGCGCGTGCGATTGTGTAACCGGATTTCTTCAATGCGTCTTCGGCCATCTCGCGCGTCGTGTTCCCTTTGACCATCACAATCGCCACGCGCAAATCCCAACCCGCATCTCCGAGCACGCCACGCGCCGTCGCCTCGTCCAGACCGCACTCAGCCATCACGATGCCCAGCGCCCGCTCGCGCAGTTTCGTGTTGCGCGTCATCAGGTTGGTCATCCGGTTGCCGGTCACGTAGCCCAACCGCACCATCGCCATCGTCGAGAGCATATTCAACACCAGCTTCTGCGCCGTGCCCGATTTCAACCGGGTCGAGCCGGCTATGACTTCGGGACCGACGATCGGTTCGATTGGAATTTCGACTGCGCGGGCGATCTCGGTCTTCTCGTTGCAGGTGACGCAGACGGTCAACGCGCCGATCTTCCGCGCGTGTTCAACCGCGCCGATGGTGTACGGCGTGCGCCCGCTGGCGGCAATGCCGACCACAGCGTCGTCCGCCGTCACGCCGCGATCCTGCAAATCTTTCGCTCCGGCCTCGCGGTCGTCTTCGGATGCTTCGACCGCTTTGTGGCAGGCGTCGTATCCGCCAGCGATCACGCCCTGCACCAGGTCTGGCTCCACACCGAAGGTCGGCGGGCATTCCGCAGCGTCGAGCACGCCCAGCCGTCCGCTCGTGCCCGTGCCGACGTAAAACAATCGCCCGCCTCGTTCCAGCCGTTCGACAATCGCGTCAACCGCGCGCGCGATTGCAGGCAGGACTTTCTCGACGGCTTCGGCGACCTTCTTGTCTTCGCCGTTGATGATGCGCAACGCTTCGAGCGTGGGCAGACAATCAATTTCGGTTGTGCTGGGATTGGCTTGTTCGGTCGTAGTCATTCGAATTTTCCGGCGTACAAAGACTTGGCCATCTTCACCGCGCCGATCACCGGCGGGTCAATCGGCGGCGCGATCTCGGCCTTCGGAGCGAAATGCCGAATCTCTTCGCGCAACGGCGCGAGGATCAATTCGCCCGCTTCAAAGACTCCGCCGACGTAAGCGACCTGAAACTCGTCGCGCTCCATTCTGAGCTGCTCGATGACGGCGATGGCGGCGACCGCGAGTTCGATGGCAGCGTCTTTGAGAATCTCCTGCGCGACCCGGTCGCCTTCCTGCGCGGCTTTGACCGCGATCTTCGAGAGCTCGGCGATCTCGCGCATGGCTTTGTCCGGCTCGTCATAAATCACCGGCGGCAATTCGGGCGGCGAAGAGACCCCGAAATGGTGCAGGACGGGTTCCATCATCGCGGTCGGCTCGCCGCGATAATCATAAGCCATCATCACGGCTTCGAGCGCGCGGCGACCGATGTACGAACCGCTGCCTTCGTCGCCCATCGTCGGTCCCCAGCCTCCGGCGCGCGCAAAACGCCCGCGAGTGTTGATGCCGCAGGCAATCGAACCCGTGCCGGCGATGATCACGACGCCTGCCTGGTTGCCCGTGGCCCCGGCCAACGCGACGCGCGCGTCGGTCTCGAGCGTGATGTCGGTGATGGGCAATGCCTCTTTCAACGCGGCTAGCATCTGGCGGTGGTGATCGGGATGCGACGTTCCAGCGAGGCCAACGCAGGCGGCGGTGATCTCCGACGGTTCGATCCCGGCCTGCGCGCAAGCCTGGTTCACCGCTTGTTTGACGTGATTGATCGCCGCTTCCAGACCAACGCGGATGAAATTGGCGGCTTCGGCTCGGCCTTCGCCGATCAAATTTCCGTCGTCGTCAACAATTGCGGCGCGGCAGTTCGTCCCGCCTCCATCAATGCCCAGCCAGTAATGGCTCTGCCAGTAATGGCTCTGATGGCTCTGATGGATGGATTGTGGTTCTACAAAAACAGCTTCGGAAGTTACAGCATTCATAGCAGGTGATATGCGAGTTAAGAGTCGAAGACGGCGAGTCGCTGTCGTCCGAACTCAAAGTTATTCTTTAACTCTCTTTGGCTAACTCGCACTGTTTCAGGGTGATATTGTCAGTGCGCCCAGTGACTTTTGCCTTTACAAGACGCCGCCGGAATCATACAC
>Ga0247727_10005554_pt1 | contig 25474 bp, 24 predicted proteins | sample WisWelCaveWW1625_FD_202498 | JGI IMG/M metagenome (GOLD analysis project Ga0247727, IMG submission 202498) | Biofilm microbial communities from Wishing Well Cave, Virginia, United States - WW16-25 | ecosystem: Environmental > Aquatic > Deep subsurface > Groundwater > Cave microbial mat | place...
TGTGTGTACCCACACTTATCATACTCTCAGAGGCGTTCCGCTTTTAGCCAGGTCAGTTAGGCTCTACCCAGCTTGCCCCCTCGCTACCCCCACCGGGGGTTTCCCGACAGGAACTAACTACTGCTCCGCCGAGATCGAGTTATAAATATTCTCAATGCTCTCCGGGTCGCCGGCGAACGACTTGCCGTTGGTGCGGTTGGCAACGCGGGTCATCAAATCCTTGTCGGCGTCTTCGCCGAAGGCGATGGTGAATACTTTGACTCCGGTCACGTCCTCGCCGGTGGGCAGGCAGTCGAACATCTGATTCTCACTGCGGTCACTGGCCGTGTCTTCGCCGTCCGAGAGCACGACCACGCCGTACAGCCGCTTCTCGCCGTCCGCTTCGTCTTCGGCCTTCAACTGATCGATTCGCCCGACGGCTTCGCACACGGCGTCGTAGAGCGACGTACTGCCGTTGGCGACGAGGTTGCCCACCGAGCCCGCCAACTGCTCGCTCACGTCCCCTGAGCGCCCGCCGCCGAGATCGTAGGTGAAGTCGGCGAAGCCGAAGGCGTAAATCTTGTCGTCGGGGTGCAGGCGCTTGATGAAGGTGACCGAACTCTCGGCGGCGCTCTTGATCTTGTCGCCCTGCATACTGCCCGAGGTGTCCAGCACCATCACAATCGTCGCCTTCTTCTTGGTCTGATGGAACACGTCCTTGACGGCTTCGGCGACTGCGGCGGTGGGGCTTTCGAGCGAGGGCACGCTCTGGCGGGTCACGCGCGGGTCAGTGCCGTTATCGAGGGTGAGCGGAGCGCGAAGAGAAATGCCCGCCTCAACCGGGCGCAGGTAGTTGTCAACGGCCAATGATTGCTGGTCGGCGGCCAGCAGGTAGTTTTGGAAGAGGCCGGCGGCTTCTTTTTGCTCGTCGGTCACCCAGTCGCCGTCGAGGATGCAGTAGGGCTGTTCGCTCCAGTACGTTCCTTTCGACGGGAAGATGAAGACCAACTGGAAGCGCAGAATGTCGGCAAAGTCGGCGTTGGTCTTGAGGGTTTCGGCTTCGCTGGTAGTGACGGCGTGCAGGTAGCTCGGCCCGCGCTCGGCCAGCACCTTCATCAGAGGCCGGTTCTGGATGCCGTAATGGTAAGTGTTGAGCTCCACGTCGGCAAAAGCGTCCACCACTTCGGGCGAATACACTTCGTTTGCCGTCAGGCCGCTCGTCTTGCCCTCAATCGAATAAGCCAGCGCCGTCATCATGAGCAGGCCGACGTTGGAAAAGTCGGGATGGGTGTGGCCGAACTTGAACGCGCCCCACTCGGGGTGGCCGAGCGCCCCCCAGCCGTTCGGGTCGGCAGAGAGGCGGGCGATGTCGTCCCAACTGATCGGCTTGTCGGGCCAGCCGAGGGTTTCGGCCATGGGCCGCCACATGGCAAAGCCGACCGGGGCCAGCACCGTAGGCGGGCAGGCGTCGGGCACGAGCAGGCGGCCATTGCGATCCCGCCACACCCGGTTCGCCTCATCCACCCAACTCTGGTCGCCCGGACTCCAGACGGTAGGTGTGCTTCTGCCATCGAGGATGGCCGTCTGCGAGCCGCCGGAGGTGACGTGGGCGACCGTCACTTCGACGATGGCGCCCGAAGCCGTCGTGTGTTCCTCGGCGTTGAACTTGGCGACGACGGCGTTCATCCAGTCCTCTTTGGTGTTTGACGACGAGATTTCAACTTTTACTCTGGCGGCAAACGGGTTCGGCACGCGAACTGAAGAGAAGAAGGAGTCAACCTGCGCTCCGACCCAGTCGCGCAAGGGCGCAGGCGCGAGGGCGCGCACGGGCGGGAAGACGAGGGCGGCCACAAGCACGACAATGGAAAGGAGCGTGTAACCGACGAACAGGAGGCGGTTGCGAGTGTGGATGGTCATGGCGCTATTAAACTGCAAAGACGAAAAGAATGCAAAGGCAAAAAAACAGCCCTCGACGAATCGGGGGCTGTTTTGAGTTTGCCGGGAGGCATTTCAGGTGACTGTCATGGGGCGCACGCCTGCCGAAATATCAAGTATCCCGCCGCCCCATGACAGTCACCTAAAGCGGCGCGGCCGGCCCGGCGCTCAACTCCTTCATCTCGCCGCTGGCCATGAAGATCACGCGCTCGGCAATGTTGACTACCCGGTCGCCGATGCGCTCCAGATTATGGGCCGAGAACAGCAGGTAGAGAGCGCGGGTAGTGGTGCGCGGGTCTTCGACCATGAACGTCAGTAGTTCGCGGAAGATTTGCTTATAAAGGTCGTCAATGATGTCGTCGCGGGCGGCCACAGCCCGGGCCAGTTCAACGTCGCGGTTGATGTAAGCGTCGAGCGAGCGGTGCAACATGTCTCGGCACTCGGCGGCCATGCGAGGCATGTCAATGAGCGGCTTGAGCAGAGGCTCGTCCCCCATCTTCAGCACCGTCTTGGCGATCCCGGCGGCGTGGTCGGCCATGCGTTCGAGATCGCTCACAATGTTCATGGCGGCCACCACCGTCCGCAGGTCGCCGGCGGCGGGTTGCTGGGTGGCGATCAGAGTCAGGCAGTTCTCTTCAATCTGAAATCGCAAGGCATTAACTTCGGCGTCGTCGGCCACCACCTGGCGGGCAAGTTCCAGGTCACGGTCGGCCAGGGCCTTCATGGCGCGAGCGACGGCCGAGTCGAGCATACTGCCCATGCGCATCAAGTCGTCCTGCACGGCGCGCAGTTCGCGGTCAACAGCCGAGCGGGTTTGAACGGTCATAATGTAGCTCCTTAATGGTGCGCTCCCGGATCGGGTACAGGTCGTTGAGTAATTCTTTGGCCTTGAGGTTGGCCAGGGCCAGGCTGAACTCTTCGTGGTTGTCGCGGTGAATTGAAATGCCCAGGTCGTGCAGGGCGGCGGCCAGCACCACCGCCACCTCGGCGTCTTCCGGCGTCAGGTGATGGTTGGCGACAATGCCCGGCGTGTGCCCGGCCTCGCGCAAAAGGCGCAGGAGCCTGAGCGCGGCGTTGGCGACGATACGAATGTGCACTTCGCCATGATCGCTCATGTTGAGCCGATCCACGGCGTTGACGTTGGCGCACCGCCACAACTGCTTCAGTTCCTCGTCGGCGTTGATCTGCTCGACGAGCGTTTGCAGTTTAGGATTGTGCCGGGCCGGGACGGAAAAAGAAGCCGCCCCGGTTTCCGCTATAGCTCGCCCGCCGTTCACGTGGCGCGCCGCCAGCGAGGGGTAAGGCTCGGCAGTGGTTGTTGTTGATTGAAAAGTCGTTTCCATCGTTAATCTCCGATTTGAATCAAATGCGCTGTTGCCGCCAGATGTTGCTCGCCGTATAATGGTGGTAGGAGTCATCTATGCAAACAGTAACGGTTCCTTTGTCTGATACTGTCTACCGGCGACTTAAACGCGCGGCTGAAATTGCTGGCAAACCCATTGACGAGATTGCGGCTCAAAGCATTCAGGAGAGCCTGCCGCCATTGCTGGACGTGATCCCGGCCCGGTTTCGCGCCGACTTGCAGGCAATGGAGAGCCTGAGCGATAGCGATCTTTGGAAGTTGTCGCGCATTACAGTGGAAGTCAAAGACCAGCGTCGCTATAAGCGCCTCCTGAAAAAGAAAGCCCTTGGCACGCTCACCGAGCGCGAGCGGCAGGCTTTGTCCGAATTGCGTACCCTAGCCGATAAAGTCATGTTGCAAAAAGCCTACGCTTATTTGTTGCTCAAATGGCGAGGCTATCGTGTGCCCACATTAGCAAATCCTCGTTACCCAAACCGCCCCGTCACATAATCTTCCGTCCGCTTGTCTTTGGGGCGGGTGAAGATGCCGTTCGTCTCGCCCACTTCAATCACCGTGCCGCTCTTGCGGTCGTCGGTCAGCATCATCATCGCTGTCACGTCCGAGACACGGGCGGCCTGTTGCATGTTGTGAGTGACGATGACGATGGTGTAATTCTCTTTTAGCTCCTGCATCAACTCTTCGATCTTCAAAGTGGCAATCGGATCGAGCGCCGAACACGGCTCGTCCATCAGAATCACTTCCGGCTCCACCGCCAGGGCGCGGGCGATGCACAGGCGTTGCTGTTGGCCGCCGGAGAGAGCGTAGGCGCTCTGTTTGAGTTTGTCCTTCACCTCGTCCCACAGCGCCGCCTGCTTGAGCGAATACTCGACCAACTCATCCATGTTGCCCTTGAAGCTGTTGAGGCGCGGGCCGTAGGCGATGTTGTCGTAGATGGATTGGGGGAAAGGATTCGGCTTTTGGAAGACCATGCCCACTCGGCGGCGAACTTCCACCGGGTCAACCGCCGAGGCGTACAAGTTCTGGCCGTGGAACGTGACCTGACCTTCCACCCGCGCGCCCGGCACCAGATCGTTCATCCGGTTGAAGCAACGCAGAAAGGTGCTCTTGCCGCAACCGGAGGGGCCGATGATGGCCGTGATTTTACGGGCGGGGATTTGCAGGGAGGTGTCCCTCAGAGCCAGAGTCGGCCCGTACCAGAACTTCAGGTCTTTTACTTCGAAGGCGGCGTGCCCGTTGAGGGTGATCTTTACGCCGTCCTTGTCGTTATTGAGAGTGGCAATTGGTTGCATAGCGAGTCTCACTTGGGGATATCAGACCCTTAGGGTCTGGACATCTTTAGAAACGTTTCTGTAATCGGTCGCGAAGGATAATGGCGACCGCGTTGGTTGAGAGCAGGACGACGAGCAGGACAACGATGCCCGCCGCCGCCAGGTTGCCGAACTCGGCCTGCGGGCGCGATGTCCAGTTGAAGATTTGGATCGGCAGAACGGTGAAGGCGCTCGTCGGGCCGTCGGGCAGGAAGGCGATGTAGGTGAGAGCGCCGATGGTGATGAGCGGCGCTGTCTCGCCAATGGCCCGCGACAGCCCCAGGATGGTGCCGGTGAGGATGCCCGGAAATGCCATCGGTAAAACCGTGCGCGACACCGTTTGCCACCGGGTGCCACCTAGCGCCAGCGAGGCGTGGCGCAGTGAGGGCGGCACCGCCCGGATCGCTTCGCGCGAGGCGATGATGATCGTCGGCAAAATGAGCAGACTCATGGTGAGCGCCCCGGCCAGCAAGCTACGGCCCAGCCCGAACGTGCGCACGAAGATGCCCAGGCCCAGCAAGCCGTAAACAATGGACGGCACACCGGCCAGGTTGGCAATGTTGGCCTGGATCAAATTGGTCAACCGGTTTTGCGGCGCATATTCTTCTAAATAAATGGCGGCGGCCACCCCGATCGGGAAAGAAATGATGCCGGTCATAATCACCAGCCAGATCGAGCCAAAGAGCGGCGAGAGCAGTCCCGCCTTCTCCGGCTTGCGCGAGGGGAAGCTGGTGAGGAATTGCCAATCCAGCCAACCCTGGCTTTTCTGAAATACACTGACGATCAATACGACCAGCACTACCAGGCCAATCACCGTGGCGGCCAGACAAATAGCGGCGAAAATTGCTCCCAGGCGCTTGCGTCTGGCGAGGTTGTTTCGGAATTGGGCGGCGTCAATCGCGTTCATTGGTACACCTGCCGGTACTTCGCCAACACCCGCTGGCTGATCAAGTTGAGAATGAAGGTCATGACGAATAACAACATACCTACGGCAAAGATGGTTTTGAACTCGATACTTTGCTGAGGGTTGTCGCCCAGGCTGACCCGGGCGATGTAAGCCGTCATCGTTTCCATGGCTTTGAGCGGGTTGAATTGGGCAGTAGTACTCTGACCGGCGGCGATGAGGACAATCATCGTCTCGCCAATCGCCCGCGAAACAGCCAGAATAGAAGCGGCCACGATGCCGGAGAGGGCGGCAGGCACCACCGTCCGCAGGGTCACTTCTAGCTTGGTCGCGCCCAGACCGTAGGCCGCTTCGCGTAGAGCGTTGGGCACGGCGTTCATCGCGTCCTCGCTGAGCGAGGAAACGAGGGGAATGATCATCACCCCCATGACGATGCCAGCGCTCAAGGCATTGAAGACTTGCATGTCGGGAAACCACTGGCGGAGCAGGGGAGTGACAAAGGTGAGAGCAAAGTAGCCATAAACCACGGTCGGCACGCCGGCCAGGATTTCGAGCAGAGGTTTGAGGGCACGCCGGGTGTCCCGTCTGGCGTATTCGCTCAGATAGATGGCGGCCAGCAAGCCGACCGGCAGGGAGATGAACATAGCAATTAGCGACACAATGGTCGTCCCGGCGACTAATGGCAGGACGCCAAAGCTGGGCGGCGCAAACAGCGGCGCCCATTTGAGACCGAACAGGAAGTCGGTAATAGGCACTTCGCGCAGGAACTCGATCGTTTCAAACAACAGCACGCCGATGATGCCGACGGTGGTGAGGATCGAGACGGCGGCGCAGACGAACAGCACTGCGCCAATTGCGCCTTCACTGGCCCGCCGCCAGACCGTTCCGGTGAGAGCAGGGTGTTGTTCGACGGCCAGCTTGCCTTTGTTGGTTGTGGTTGAGAGGGTGTCCATTCGGCGATTCAGGGGCCGACCGGCCCGGCGAGCAGGGCCGGGCCGATCGGGTATTGCGAAAAGGGTGAGGCGAATTACTGGCTGGCGTAAGGCTCCAGATTAGCCAGACCGGCGTCATACACTTCCTGAGGCACGGCTACGTAGCCAACTTCGTCCACCAGTGTTGCGGCGTTGGTCAGATAGAACTTGACGAACTCGAACACTTCGGGGCGGGCCAGCGAGTCTTTCTTGACGTAGATGAATAGCGGGCGGGAGAGCGGCTTGTACTCGCCCTTGTTCACGGTGTCGAACGACGGCTCCACACAGCCGTTGCCGCCGTCAACCTGCACCGCCTTCAGCTTGTCCGAGTTCTCGATGAAGTAAGCCAGGCCGAAGTAGCCCATGGCGTTCGAGTCGCCGCTCACGCCCTGCACCAGCACGTTGTCGTCTTCGCTGGCGGTGTAATCGGAGCGCGACTGCTTGGCCTTGCCGTTGATTTCTTCGGTGAAGAAGTCAAACGTACCGGAGTCGGTGCCGGGGCCGTAGAGCGTAATAGGCTGATCGGGGAACGACGGGTCTACCTGATTCCAGTTGGTGACGGTGCTGCCGGCATCCCAGATCAGTTTGAGTTGCGCAGTGGTCAGGCAACTGGCGAAGGTGTTCTGCGGGTTGATCACCACGGTCAGGCCGTCGAGGCCGACCAGGAACTCTTCGTATTCTACGCCGCCCTGGGCGCACAGTTCAACTTCCGTGCTTTTGATAGCGCGGGAAGCATCTGAAATGTCGGTTTCGCCGTTGCAGAACTTCTTGAACCCGCCGCCGGTGCCGGAGATGCCGACCGTGACGCGCACGTCGGGGTACTCCGCGCCGAAGTCTTCGGCGACGGCTTCGGTGATGGGAAAGACGGTGGACGAGCCGTCAACGGCGATGTCGCCGGCCAACTGCATGGCAGGCTCTTCAGTAGAGGCCGGCACATCGGTAGGGGCCGGGGCATCGGTCGCCGCCGAGGCTTGGGTGGCCGCGGCCGGGGGTTCAGTCGCCGCCGGGGCCTCGGTGGTGGCCGCGGTGCCGCAGGCGCTCAACAGAATCGCTAATGCGACCGTTGCCGACATCAGAGCAAATAGTTTAGAACGTAACATTTTCTTCTTCTCCTTGAATAGAATAGGCGTTTTGGCGTTTAACCACGTTGAAGATACCCGGCCAGGGTCAAGCCAGTTCAAAATTCAAGTTAAGAGTTCTTAAACTTGGAGGTATCTGGGCGTTTTGCGCCCGGATTAAACGTTGCGCGCCCGGGGAGGAGTTACCGGGCGCGCAACACACCGAGGAGGAGGTAGGATGGGTCAGCAAAGTCACTGACAAGCCACCTGATTGCTGGCCAGGATAGCTGGCTTGGGTTAAGGCAGTTTGAAATCCTGGACAAAGAATCTTGATTTGAGACAGTAGAACAAATTGGCGATTTGTTACGATTGCTTGCCGAACAGCACCTGCTCGCGCTGATAAAGCCGGACGGCTATGAAAATGAAGGCTATGCCAAAGAGGATGGTGACCACTGCCGAGACGATTACATTGAGAAGACTTAACGTTTCGCCGCGCATTACCTGATTGATCAGCACTTGCTGGCCGAACGTGGGAATGAGCATCATCCACCATCAATGCCTGCGCGGCCAGCAAGTTGTAGTTGCCGCTCGCGGCCTGATGAATGAGCAGAGGCAAAAGGGCGACGGTCTCTGGCGTGTAACTGAGGAGACGCACAGATCGAGGGTGCGTTGCGCGTCGCGGGCTACGTCCAGGCCCAGGGCTTCATCTTGCGGCACGACGCCGTCGAGGATGACGGCCCGAACGTGGTTCTGGTGTTGCTGTAAGCAGGTGAGGGCGGCGCGGGTCCCGTAGGAGACGCCGTAAATGCGGCTGAACCTGAGGCTCGGTGGGTATTGTGGGTGAGGTGCAGGCGGCGGCCAGTCCGAGGACGATGAAGATGAGCGTCCAGCGCGTAAATGATTTGAAGGGGCTCATGGCTTGGGATTGTTGAGTTGGTCAAGCACTTCGCGTAGTTTTTCTTCCAGCGCCGGCTCGAGTTTGACGACGGTGGTCGGCGGCTTGGGCGCTTCGCTTTTCTTGCGGGCGGCGGCCTTCTGCACTTCTTCCTGCAAAGCCGGGTTGAGGTTGAAAGTGAAGTGTCGTAGTCCGCGAACATCGGCAACAGTCAGTCTGGGTTCGTTTGCGTCATTAATGAAGCCTTCGAAGAGTTCGGCGTCTTCAAGTGTGGCGAAGGCCTGGGCATCTTTGGCGATTACATCGCCGCGCACTCTGGCGAACACTGTTTGCAAGGTGGCTGTTGCTTTCAGTTTCTTCACCGATTGCTCGTCGTCTTCGATGAACTGCATCATCCAGGCCGTGCGGAAAGGCCATTGCTCGCTCATCACGATCCACTTGACGAGCTTTTGGCGGTGGGCAGGCGTGGTGTCCGGGTCGAGCGAGCGGCTGATGCGATAGACGTTGACGATGCGCTTGATGCGGCGCGGATTGCGGCTGAGCCACTCGCTCCGGGCGAACTGTTTGATCGTATCGGCCTCTTCGGGCGAGAAGATCGGTTCCGGGGCGACTGACGTTTGTTGGGCCTCTGGTCGGCGGCCCAATTGCTTTTTGACTCCTGCCACGACTTGTTGCGCTTCGGTGTAGCCCTCACGATTATTTAGTAACAAGTTGCGGGCAGTACTCAGTTGGTCGAATTGCTCCTTGAGCGCTGTCGCATTCAAATTCTGCGAGGAGATGATGTCGGTTTGCAACGTTTCAATCTCGGCCGACAGCCTTTTCAGTTTAGCGTCGCTGGCCATCCGGTTGATCAGTTCTTCGACCTTCGTCTTTTCTTCGTCCGAACGGTAGATCAATGACTCGACGTATCTTTCAATACCCGAAGACCCAGCGGGCGGGATGCGAAACGGAATTTGCACGATCTTGTCGAGATATTCATAGCCGCTGATTCCGGCCTCGGTGAGCACTTTGCCGTAACGTTCTTCGACGGCCTTGACGATCACGCGGGCGTCAATGCCCAACACGACGACGAAGGGCATCTTGTTCTCGTCAGCCAGGAGCAGGATGATAGCTTCCAAAACTTCGACGGCTTTGGCCGGGGGACAACGATCCAGATCATCAATAAAGATGACGACCCGGATGTTGCGGCCACTGCGTTCGGGGCGGAGCAATTTGCTCAAGAAGCTGATTTCGTCCTTGATGTCGGCCATGAAGCCGATCTTGTCGCGGAAGTCTTTGCGCGACGAAAGCGTAGTGAGTTGATCGGAACGGGCGAAGGCCAGGCTGGTGACTAAATCCTGAACGGCTTTGAGCAGAGCCGGGATGGATTTGAGGGCGGCGGGGAGGAGGGCCAAACCGGTGAGGGTGAACAGCGCCGCCACGGCGGCCCGAACCGAGTCGTTCAACGCCTGAGCCGAATCTTCTATTCCCTGAAAATTCAACAACAGGCTGACCAGCACGGCCAACAACAGGAGCGGGCCAAACTTCCTGGCGACCGAGTCGCGCAGGGTTTGATACAAGCGAAAGTAGGCAGCCCGCCAGCCAAAGTATTTTTCGATCTCGCGATAGAGCTTGGTGATCAGCCCGGCCCACAAGTTGTCACTACCGGAGTAGACCCAGGCATTGAAGTCAATGAAGAGAAACTCCACTTCGTTCGAGGGCAGGCGGGTGAGAGGCCGGATGAGGTCGCGAGCAAAGCGGCCAAGTCGTTCACGAAGCGTTGGCACTTCGTCTGCTTCAGGCTCCGGCTCGGGCGGGAGGACGGGCCGGAGCAGAGACAGCCAGTTCACGAATCGACGGCTCCACGAAAGTTTGCGGCGTTCGGCGGCGCGGCCCTTTTGCGCCCTGTCCAAAAAGTAGCGGAGCCGTTTCATGATGAACGACTTGCCCATGCCCCACGAGCCGTAGATGCCGATGGTGAGCGGGGTGAGGGTGCTGGTGTTGTCGAGCACGCGGGCGAAGGCGCGGGCGTAATCGTCGTAGCCAAGCTGGTCTTTGCCTTCGGGCCGGTCGTTGACGGCAGAACCGGCGAAGTCGCGCTCTTCGACCTCTTCAATCTGCACTGAAACAGAGCCGGTTTCTGTTCCGGCAGTTGCCGCTTCTGGTGTTATCGTTATCCCTTCTTGACTATCTTTCTTTTCTATTTCATCTGGTGATTCTTTGTGGGCAGTAGTTTGAGCGACTTGTGCCTGTTGCTTCATTGGCGCTTCTGAAGTAGCCGGGTCTTTCGGTTGGACGGTGAAACGGGAATACTTGTAATGCTGGATCAAGACCGCATCGCCCGATCGTTTATATTGAAACGAGTCGTTGCCTTGCGTGACGACGCTGACTTCATTCTCTGCTGTCCAAGCGAAGTCAATTGAAGAATCACTATTGTTATCTTTGAAGTCGGTCAGCCTGAATTGGGCATTTGGCAGGCGGCTCTTGAGAAGTTCGAAGTAATAGCTGCTGATTAGCGATTTGCCGGTGAGGGTTTGATCGGGCGTGGTGGAGAAAACGGCGTCATCCCAAAAGAGATTCACGACGTCGTCAACTTTCCCGGTGTTGAGGGCCTCGAAATAGGCGCTGACCAATTCTTTTGGCGATTGGGGCAGAGGTTTATCGCTCATTGCTTGTTCCTGTAAGAAGTATAGCCCCTCACGCTCACAACGCAAATGAACTTCAAACTTGCGGCCCACACCTGACAGGTTTCCAAAAACCTGTCAGGTGTACGGCCCGGCCAAAGTGGATGCAGCGATTTTATGCAGGCCGGTCAGCCGCAGGAAGGGTGAAGCGGAAGATCGCGCCGTGGTCGGGCGCGGCTTTGGTCTCGGCCCAGATGCGCCCGCTGTGGGCTTCGACGATGTGCTTGGCGATGGCCAGGCCGAGGCCGGTGCCGCCCTCGCGCGGGCGCGACCGGTCGGCGCGATAGAAGCGTTCGAAGATGCGGGGCAGATCGTCGGGGGCGATGCCGGGGCCGCTGTCGGCGATTTCGACTTGCACCCAGGCGCCGTCTCTGGGATGGGTGACGACTTCTGCCCTCAACCGGATGTGGCCGCCCTCCGGCGTGAATTTGATGGCGTTGTGGAGCAGGTTCAACACCGCACGCTCGACCTGTGGCTCGTCCATGAGGGCGATCACGCTCTCTGGCACGTCCACGGTCACCGTTTGCCCTTTGCGCGCCGCGAGTTCGGCCAGCCGCTTGACCGGCGCCTCGATCGCTTCTTTGAGCGGCAAGGGGCGCAATTTGATCATCGCCTGCCCGGACTCGATGGCTGAGAGGTCGAGCAGTTCTTGCGTCAACTGTGAGAGGGCTTCGGTTTCGACTGTGATTTTGTCCACCAGGCTGATGGCGACTTCGGGCTTTTGGCCGGCGGGACTTTTGAGGGTGTCGGAGAGCAGACGAATGGCGGTGAGGGGGGTGCGAAGCTCGTGGGAGATGTTGGCAATGAAGTCGCGGCGGGCGCGGCCCAGGCGTTGCAGTTCCGAGACGTCGGTGAGGGCCATGACCACGCCGCCCTCGTAAGTGGCGGCTCGCGCCCGGAAGGCCCGCCCGCCGACGAGAATTTGGCGGTCGAGGTCGTCGCTTCCGGCCAGGGCGTCGGCGGCCAACTTGTCGAGTTCGTGGTTGCGGGTGACGACGATCAGGCTGGGGTTGGAGTTGGGCGGTTTGCCGAACAGGCTCTCGGCAGTCGGGCTGAGGTAGACGACGGTGTGATCAGCTTTGCAGACCAACAAGGCCTCGAGCGAGGCCTCACCCATCGCCGCCACGCGCCGCCCAACTTTGTTCTCACTATAACCGAGCGAGGCCAGTTCGGCCAGGCGTTGCCTGGCTTCGGCGCGGAACGTTTCGGCGTCCTGCCGCGCGCGGCGATAGAGGACGAAGGCCGCGACGGCGGCAATGGCAAAGAGGGCGGCAACTGACCAGGGCAACACGGTAAATCCCAAATCCCAACTTCCAAAACCCCAACTTCCAAAATCCCAAAACTTCTTCACAGTCGCATTTTGGAATTTGGGCTTTTGGGTCTTGGGATTTTACCCCTCAAATCTGTATCCCACGCCTCTCACCGTTGTGATGCGTTTCGGTTGCGAGGCGTCGTCTTCGATCTTTTCCCTCAGCCAGCGGATGTGAACGTCTACGGTGCGGCTGTCGCCGACGTAGTCGTAGCCCCACACTTTTTGCAGGAGGAGGTCGCGCGAGAGCACCGCACCCGCGTTGCGCATCAACTCGGCCAGCAGGTCGAATTCTTTGTGGGTGAGCCTAAGCTCTTGCTCGCCGTTGAAGGCGCGGCGGGCGATCAGGTCGAGCGCCAGGCCGCTGGACTCTAAACGGTCGCGGGCGGCGGGAGCGGTGGAGGCGGTGGCCGCCCGCCGTAAGGCGGCCCGCACCCGCGCCAAAAATTCGCCCAGGCCGAACGGCTTGACGATGTAGTCGTCGGCCCCGCTTTCGAGTCCGACGATCTTGTCCACCTCGGTGCCGCGCGCGGTGAGCAGGAGAATCGGCATGGTGGAGTCTTTGCGGATGAGGCGGCAGAGCGAGAGGCCATCCAGTTTGGGCAACATCACGTCGAGCACGATCAGGTCAAATTCCTTCTCGCGGGCCTCGGCCAGCCCGGCTTCGCCGTCGGCGGCGGTGACCACTTCGTAGCCTTCGGCGTTCAGGTTAAGAGCCAGCGTATCGCGCACGGTGGCTTCGTCTTCGACGATCAATATTCTTGTCATCAGGTTTGCTCGATTTAACAACCACGATAGGATACCGCACTCAGTTTAAGACAATGTTAAGTGTAGGGCAAGGGGTGTATACTTTCGCCGCCTGACCGAACTCCATGACTGCCCTGCTCGACCGCTTCGCCGCCTCCTCTTTTTCTCCCGACGCCGACTCGCTCGCCGCCGCCCACGATTACGTGGATTGGCAGGTTAGCCGCCGGGGCGGCGAATTCGCGCTGGGCGTGAACGACGATGTGGACATTCGCACCTATCTGCTCGAACTGCGACTCGGCGGCGGGATGCGGAAACAGTTGGAGAAGCATGTCGTCGCCCTCAAATCATTTTACGCCTGGGCGAAGTCCCAAGACCTGATTTCGTCCAGCCCTTTCGACGAGTTCAACTTCGATCGGCCCCTCCTCAGCCGCGATCAGATTCGGCGGCGGCAGGATGTGTTTGCCGACAACCCGCGCGAGCGCGAGATCGCCCGCCTGCGCGCCCTCAACCGGCTGGCTGGGCACCTCAACCGCTCCACTGACTTGCAAACTGCGCTCGACATCACCCTGAACACGCTGGTCGAGATCATGGGCCTGCAAACCGCCTGGATATTTTTGTGGTCGGAGGCCGGGCTGACCAAGTACATTGCCAGCGCGCCCGCGCCGCACGATTTTGCCCTCGGCGCGCACTGCGGCCTGCCGCCCGGCCTCGAACAAAACAACTGCTACTACCTGTGCGAGCCGCCCGACTGCCACTGCCAGTATCTCCTGCGTCACGGCCTGCTCACCCGCGCCGTCAACGTCGTCGAATGCACCCGCCTGCAGGACTCGGCTGAGGCGGACGCCGATAACCGCGGCCTGCTCTTTCACGCCACCGTGCCCCTCATCGTGCAGGGCGAGCCGCTCGGCATCATCAATGTCGCCACCGACGAGTGGCAATTCCTCAGCGCCGCAGATTTGCAACTGCTCTCGGCGGTCGGCGCGCAGGCCTCGGTGGCAATCGAGCGGGCGCGGCTGTTCGCCCAGAGCGCGGAACTTGGCGCGATGGAGGAGCGCAACCGCCTCGCCCGCGAGATTCACGACACGCTGGCGCAAGGCCTGACCGCCATCACCTTGCAGTTGGAAACCGCCGAAGCCATGCTCGAAGCCGATAAACCGGCCCGCGCTCGCTCTGCCGTTCACCACGCCCTGTCTCTCACCCGCGCCAACCTCGAAGAAGCTCGGCGCTCGATGATGGACTTGCGCGCCGCGCCGCTCGAAGGCCGCGCGCTGGCCGAAGCATTGAAAGGCTTGGCCGACGAGTGGCGGGCCAGGGAGACTCTGAACATCAACTTTGAGTTCAGCGGGGAGGGCCGCCATTTGCCTTTGCGGGTTGAACTCAGCCTGTACCGGATCGCCCACGAAGCCCTGAACAACGTTGCCCAACACGCCCACGCCGGCCACGTTCACCTGGGACTCGTCATCGCCTCCGACCGCGCCCGGCTGGTCGTCGAAGACGACGGCCAGGGCTTCGACCCGTCGCAAACGCCGAAAGACCGCTATGGCTTGATCGGCATCAACGAGCGCGTGAAATTATTGGGCGGCGTACTGAAGTTGGAGACCAGCCCCGGCCAGGGGACGAGGGTGGAAGTGGATGTGCCGCTGGGAAAGTGAAACGATGCCTGACCCGATCCGTATTCTCCTCGCCGACGACCACCCCGTCGTCCGTGATGGCCTGACCGCCATCCTTAGCACCCAGCCGGACTTTGAAATCGCCGGCCAGGCCGCCAATGGCGCAGAGGCCGTTCATCAGGCCGCCCGCCTGAACCCGGACGTGATCCTGCTCGACCTCGAAATGCCCGACCTGGACGGCGTCGAAGCCCTGCGCCAGATTCGGGCGGCCCGCCCGGATGCGCGTGTCATCGTCTTCACCGCCTTCGACACCGACGAACGAATCGTGGCCGCGGTGCAGGCCGGGGCGCAAGGCTACTTGCTCAAGGGCGCGCCGCGCGACGAACTGTTCAAGGCCATTCGCGTCGTGAGCGCCGGCGGCTCACTGCTCCAGCCGGTAGTCGCCTCCAAGCTCCTCAACCATGTCCGCGCCCGAACCGATGATGAACCGAAGTTGGAATCGCTCACCGATCGCGAGACGGAAGTGCTGAGACTGCTGGCTCAGGGCAAGAGCAACAAAGAGATCGCCGGCCGGCTTGTCATCAGCGAACGCACCGTCAAGTTTCACGTCAGCTCGATCATGGGCAAGCTGGGGGCAAGCAACCGCACCGAAGCGGTGACGATTGCCGCCGCGCGCGGGCTGGTGAAGCTGAGCCGATAATGCTGCTTCTTGAATTCTCCACCTTCGCCTTCACCTTCTGGCTTGGGCTGTATCTCCTCGCGCGCAACCCGGCCAGCCTGCTGTTGCGTTTTGCCGGGTTGGGCACAGCCACTTATGCGTTGGCGCTGGCGCTGGACAGCCTGGCCGCCTACGCGCCCGCCGACCTGGCGGTTAGTCTCACGCAGTGGCGCTGGCCCATCCTCCTCCTCCCGGCGCTCTGTTGGGGCGGCGCGCTTTTCTATCTCCGCCAAAGTTTCCCCGCCGCGCAAACCAAAAGGTCTCTCGGCGTCATCCTCGTCGCCACCCTCTTTTTCGCCCTCGGCCTCGGCCTGCTGATCATTCCGCTCAACTGGCTTCCACGCAGTTGGGTCATGCTCTCCATCAGCCTGGACTTCGTCGCCCTCGGCCTGGCGATTGCCGTCCTCGATGCCTTCGACGAAGGCGAGACTCTCCTGCCCGACATGATCCGCTCGCTGGCCTCAGCCTTCTTTGCCGTGCTGTTGTTCGGCGCGCTCGTAATCTCGGCGATGGTTCTTGGCGTGGGCGTTACGTTCGCGATGATAGCCCTGCTCTTGGCGACCACCGCCACGGCGATTGCCACCCAGGTCTTCGTTGACTCGATCCAGACCGCCCTCGACCGCCTCACGTTTTTCCGCGCGCCGCATCTTCGCCAAGCCCGCGCTGACTTGCGGGCCGCCGCCAGCGCCCTGCCGCGCCTGGACGATGCGCTCGATCTCAAGTCGTTGGACGAAGCGGAATTTGCCCGCCTCACTCGCCGGGCCATCAGCCAACTTGGCGATCTCTCACGTTTAGCCGCCAGCCCGCTCACCCGCCTGCCACTGGTCACTACCCGCCTCGCCGCGCGCGGGGCGAGTGGCGACACCCTCGACCGCGCTATCGAACTTAAAGCCGTGCTCGCCGAAAGCATTCTTCGCCTCAAGCCGCGTGACAAAGGCGGCTTCGGAACTTCAGACGAATGGCGGCACTACAACGCCCTCTATTTTCCTTACGTCGCCGGCCTCAAACCCTACAGCCTGCGCGCTGAACAAAACGGGCTTGACCCGACCGCCCACGAAGCGCTGGCCTGGCTCCGGGCCAGCGTGCCGGAACGCACCCTCCACAACTGGCAGAACGCGGCGGCCAGATTGGTAGCGAAAGACTTGCGTGAGAGAAGCGCCCAGACCTGACAGGTCGCTCCGCGAAACGCGAAGCGTGTCAGGTCTGGCCGCCAACTGGCAGTAACTGGCAGTCCTTTTCATAGACTTGGCAGTCGCCGAAAGGGTAGTCTGAAGCCAAATCCAAACAGAAAGGCTTCCAAACATGACTGCCCAAACTTCCCCTCAAACTGACAACTCCACTCTCCTGCGCCGCGCCCTGTTGGGCAACGCTGTTTTCTCCGGTGTCAGCGGCCTCGGCATGACCCTCGCCGCCGGGCCGCTGGCCTCGTTGATGGGACTGCCCTCGCCGCTCATTCTGATCGTGGTCGGCCTCGGCGTGCTTGGCTACGCCGCCATCGTCTTTCGCATCTCCACCCGCCCATCCATCTCTCGCGGTGAAGCCATCTTCACCGTCATCGCCGACTCGTCGTGGGTGGTGGTGAGCCTGGTTCTGCTCCTCACTGGCTGGGTTCCGTTCACCCTGGCTGGCAAGTGGATCGTCGCCATCGCCGCCGACATCGTGGCCGTCTTTGCCCTGCTACAGTTCGTCGGCCTTCGGCGGATGAGCAAGCAGTCGTAGTTCACATCGGACCTCCACTGTACTTCTGTACAGGCCCGCACCTAGCTTGCCTACGGAGGCGTCAAGTTGAATTGTTTGATATTCTGTGTGATAGGAAGCAGCCTGGGCGGCTTGGATTGGTTGCCGGGTTCTAAATTTTGGCGGAGGCAAAGATTGAATGTGAAAGGCAAGACGGTTGTCATCACTGGGGCGAATAGCGGCATCGGTTTCGCAACTGCTACAGGTCTCGCGCGCCTTGGCGCGACCGTTATCATGGCCTGCCGCGACAAGGGACGAGGCGAGGAGGCCAGGAATGACATCATCTCGACGACGGGCAACCCGCTGGTTGAGTTGCTCCTTGTGGATCTCGCCTCTCAACAATCCATTAGAGAAGCTGTGGCGAGTTTCAAAGCCAGGCGAGACCGGCTGGACGTGCTGATCAACAACGCCGCTGTATTCAAATTCACCCGCGCAGCGTCGCCCGACGGGCCGGAATTGATGTTCGCCACTAACCACCTCGGCCCCTTCCTGCTGGCGAACTTACTGCTCGACGTGTTGCGGGCCAGCGCCCCGGCCCGCGTGCTAACGGTCACCGCGCCTTCAACGGTCCCACTCGACTTCGACGATTTGCAGGGCGAAAAGAAATTCTCGGCGGCGCAAGCGTTTGGCGCATCGAAGATGTGCAATCTGCTGTTTACGTATGAGTTGGCGCGACGTATGGAAGGAACAGGTGTGACAGCCAACGCGATCCACCCCGGCCTGGCCAAATCGAACCTTATGAAAGAAGCCAACCCCATCATGCGTTGGGCCGTCAATCTGATGTCAGGCGCTCCCGAAAAGGCGGCGGAAACGCCGATCTATCTTGCCTCGGCTCCCGAAGTGGCGACTGTCTCCGGCCAGTTCTTCCGCGACAAGAAGCCCATTAACTCAAATGCTTATTCGCATGACCGCGCCATGCAAAACCGCTTGTGGGAAATAAGCGCGACGCTGGCTAACCCAGCTTGATTTTTATGAACGGCTTGCCCTTTTGGACAGGTGAAAACTTGGCCTGCCGTTCGATGTGGCACGCTCCCCTTTATTGCATAATTGGCATCACAAAAGGAGCCGCCATGTCCAAACGCGCTTTTTACTTCTCTCTCGCTTTTTTCGCTTCGCTCTTCGCTTTTCCTACAGCCGCCCTCGCTCACGGCGAACACGAGCCGGCCACTGCCGCCGGGCCGCTCTCGTGGGGCTTCCTGAGTTTTGGGGCGCTGGTCATCACCGTTGTCTCGCTCATCCTGTTCACCGGTAACTCAAACCGAAGCGCCACCGCCGCCGATTTTGAAAAGCTGACCGGCTTCAATGGCTACGTTGCCAAGATGCGCCTCTTCAGCCGCAACGCCCGGCTCTACATGGTTCACGTCGTCGGCATGGATGTGATTTACGGCTCGTGGATGGTGCTGTTCAACCTCTACCTGCTTGCCAGCGGTTTTGACGTGGCCTTCATCGGTCTGCGGATTCTGGTTGGCTCTGTCGCTTCGGCCCTGGCCTCAATTCCGGCGGGTCTGATCTCGGATCGGATCGGGCGCAAGTTGTCGTTCATCCTCGGCGACGGAGTCGGCGCGGCCATGTCGCTCATCGCCATTTCCACGGGGGACCCGACGCTGTTGTTGGTCACCGCCGTCGTCGAAGGGGCGTTTGGCTCACTGCACGGCCTGGCCGAACCGGCCTTCATGGCCGAGAACTCGGAGAACTTCGAGCGCGTGCATCTCTTCAGCGTCGCCAGCGGCACGCGCACGGCGGCGGCCATCATCGGCTCGGCTCTGGCCGGGCTGGTTCCGCTCATGTTCACGGGCGTGGACGACGCGGCCAAGATCAATCTCTATCGCACCGTCGCCTACGTCGGCATCGGTGGCTGGTTTGCCTCCCTCATCCCGGCCATCCTGCTCAGGCAAACCGCGCCTGCTCCTTCGTCACCCGCCCATCGCCCTTCGTCGTTTTTCACCCGCCTCTTCGGCAACATCAAACACCCCGACCGCATCTTCAAGCTCACTGCGCCCGACGTGCTGATTGCCCTCGGGGCTGGCTTCGTTCTGCCGCTGATGAGCGTGTTCTTCAAACAAAACTTGGGAAGCCCGGAAGTAGAAATCGGGGCCACCTTTGCCGCCGGGGAAACCTTCCTCGTCGTCGGCTCGTTTCTCGCGCCCCTGGTGGCGGCGCGGCTGGGCAAAGTCAAATCGGTCGTCTTCACCCGCCTCGCCTCAATTCCCTTCATCCTGCTCATCGCCTTCTCGCCGGACGTGGGCGGCGCGATTGGCTCGGTACTCACCGTGGCCGGGCTGGCCTACATCGCCCGCACGACGCTGATGAACATGAGCAGTCCCGTGCGCTCGGCGTTTGGCATGGAGATTCTCGATCCGGGCGAGCGGGGCACACAGGTGGGGATTCAGCAGGCGGCTTCGGCGGCGCTCTCCGGCCTGGCAAGTTATCTTGGCGCTCAGTTTATGAACGCCGGTGATTATCAGACGCCTTTCTTCATCATGGCGATTTGTTATCTTGCCGCTACCGCACTCTTCTGGCAATTCTTCGCCGGACGTGAACGCGAACTAGCGCTGATGCCAGCGAGCGACGCCGCCCTGGCCGGTGATTAGAGAGAGCCTTATAAGTCGCTCGAAGCCCGCGCCCTCGCGGGCCCCTTCGGGCAACCGCGAGGACGCGGTTGGAGAGCGTTTTAGACCGTCTCTTAGAAAGTTGATCGGCATGGCAACATCACCAGCACAAACATGGGCGCTTTTCATCGCGAGCAGCGATGAGCATCTATTGCAGGAGATCACCGAGCGGCAGAATGGGAAGGTGAACCGATACCTTATTCATACCGTCAACGTTGTTGCAGGCAAGCTGCCAGGCGGACTTGCCCCGGATTGGAGCGTAGTTCGCTTTGAGAAAGATGATCCTATCCGATTTGCAGACGAATCGCACCCTGCCCTCAAAGCTTCACTGATTACTTTCCGGGGAATGACGCAGAACTTGCACTACACGACCGTCGCTCAGAGTCAGGAATTGGAGGCGCGCTCACGCGCAGAATTCGAGCCATCAAATGAGACCATCGCCGTGTTGATTCCAATTGGGAAATCGCTGGAATGGTGGCAACTTGCTCAGGATAAGCGACAAGCTCACTTCCAAATCAGCGGCGGGTATCAGGGCCACACTGCGATCGGGATTCGATACGTGGATCGTGTGTTCCGCAAGCTCTACCACTCTCGTTACACCGATCCGCTCGCCCCCTATGACTTCCTTACATACTTTGAGTTCAACAGCGCCCATAAAGGCGACTTCAACGCACTGCTCGACGAGTTGCGAGACACCTCGCGCAATCCCGAGTGGGCGCACGTAGAGTTAGAATACGAGATTTGGATGACAAAGATCGGGTGAGCCTGAATTGGAGGATAAAGCCATGCGCTACAAATTGCTCGGCAAGAGCGGCCTGCGTGTTTCGGAGTTGTGCCTGGGCACGATGACGTTCGGCGAAGATTGGGGCTGGGGAGCGTCGAAAGAGGTGAGCCGCAAGATTTTCGATGCGTTCGTCGCCGCGGGTGGCAACTTCATTGACACCGCCATCAACTACACCAACGGCACCAGCGAGAAATATGTCGGCGAATTTATCGCTAATGACCGTGACCATTTCGTTGTCGCCACAAAATACTCGCTGACGACGCGCCGCGACGACCCCAACGCGGGCGGCAACCATCGCAAGAACATGATGCAGGCCGTCAACGCCAGCCTCAAGCGGCTGAACACCGATTACATTGACCTCTACTGGCTCCACATGTGGGACTCCACGACTCCGGTTGAAGAAGTTTTGCGCGGGCTGGATGACTTGGTGCGGGCGGGCAAGGTGCTGTACGTCGGCATCTCGGACACTCCGGCCTGGGTGGTGGCGCAGGCGAACACGCTGGCCCACTTGCGCGGCTGGTCGCGCCTTGTGGCTTTGCAAGCGCCTTACAGCCTGGCCGACCGGGCCCTGGAGCGCGACTTGCTCCCGATGGCTCACGCCTTCGACATGGCGGTGACGCCCTGGGGCCTGTTGGAGGGCGGCGAATTGACGGGCAAGTACAACAAGCCAACGTCCGAGCCAAAGCGCTCACAGGATGCGAGCGAGGCCGTCAAGGCGCTGGCCGAGGTGGTGATGCAGGTGGCCGCCGAGGTCGGGCGCGCGCCGTCGCAGGTCGCCATCAACTGGGTGCGCCAGCAACCCCGCAACCAGATGATACCGATTCTCGGCGCGCGCACCGAAGCGCAGATCAATGACAACCTGGGCTGTTTAGAGTTCGAGTTGACTGCCGAGCAGATGAAACGCCTGAGCGACGCCAGCCCGATCAGCCTGGGCTTCCCACGCAGTTTTCTGGAGTCCGATCACGTTCACAGCCTGGTGTTCGGCGACTTGGCCGGGAAGATTGACAACCCCCGGTCGTATTCTGGAAGAGAGAAATGACAGATAGAATACCCGCGCGACATTGCCGATTACCTTCTGGCGAACGGAGTGCGGCTCGATCTCTTCGCCGCCGCCATGTTGGGCCGGGTTGGCCTCGTCAAAGCGATCCTCGAGGCATTCCCGGAAATGCGTCAGGCAAAAGGGCCGCACGGTATTCCGCTGTTGGCCCGCGCCGAGGCGGGTGGCCCGGAGGCCGCCGTCGTCGTCGAGTTACTCAAATCCAACTGAGAGGTCAATATGGCATACTACCTGGTCAAAGCCAAACCCCAGCCTGATCTGTCGAATTTGAAGCGCCGGCTTGACGAGGGCGAGATCGTCAGGATGCGTCCCTTCGGCACGGCGCTGGATTACTCGCTGAAGAACGCCCGCCTTGACGGCGAGTGGGCGGTGTGGGAAGAAGAGGACTACTGCCACCCGCCACTCGACATGGAGCGCCAGGCCGTGCTCGACCACTACTTTGTGAACCTGAGTGTTGAGAAAGTGACTCAGGGCGAAGGGTGGAAGAGGATTACGCACTTGCCAGGGTTGTGGCTTGAGAGGCCGTTTTGAAATTCAGATTTCTGTAGAGCGACCTGACTCTGAAAGGCGGGCGGCCCCTTCGCCGGGCCGCCCGCCTCGTGAATGAATTGCTCTCGTTTACGACTCCCGAAAGACTCAATGGACATCGCCGCCTATCTCAACCGCATTGACTATCGCGGCCCGCTCACGCCCACGGCCGAGACTCTTCGTCAACTACATCTGGCTCACCTCTACCACGCGCCATTCGAGAATCTGGACATCCACCTCAAGCGGCCCATTGCCCTCGACGAAGGCAGGCTCTTTGAAAAGATCGTCACCCACAAACGCGGCGGCTTCTGCTACGAACTCAACGGCCTCTTTGCCGCCCTCCTGCGCGAACTTGGCTTCAACGTCTCCCTTCTCTCGGCGGGCGTCTACGAGCCGGATCATGACCGCTTCGGCCCCGATTACGATCACATGGTTCTGCTCGTCCAACTCGAAGAGCGCTGGCTGGCCGACGTGGGTTTCGGCGACTCGTTCCGCGAGCCGTTGCGGCTCGACGTGCCGGGCGATCAGATTCAAAACGGCGTTGCCTATCGAATCGCTCGCGACGGCGACGAATGGACGATGATGGAGCGCGGCGCGGATGGCAAGTGGGCCGACGGTTACCGTTTCACCCTCAGGCCTCGCCGCCTCTACGATTTCACCTACGCCTGCCACTACCAGCAAACCTCGCCCGAGTCGCACTTCACCCAAAAACGCATCTGCTCCCGCGCCACGCCCGAAGGCCGCATCACCTTGAGTGATATGCGCCTCATCATCACCAGGGACGGCCAGCGGCAGGAACGGGCACTGGCTGATCAAAGAGAATACGAGGCGGCGCTGAGGAAATATTTCGGGGTTGCGCTGAACGAAGAGCAACTCTCTCAATCGGACGCCTCATTTTGATCGCCTACCTCCTGCAAGGCCTCACCCTCGGCTTCTCCGCCGCCGTCTCGCCCGGCCCGTTCCAGGCTTACCTTCTCTCGCAAGCTCTCAAGAGCGGCGGGCGGCGGGCGGTTCGCATCACGCTCGCGCCCCTCGTCAGCGACGGCCCCATCATCGCCCTCGTGCTCACGGCGCTGACTCAAACGCCGGACTGGTTCCTTCGCGCTCTGCAAATTGCGGGCGGACTTTTTCTTCTCTATCTTGCCTACGGCGCTTACTCGACGTTCAAGACGTTCAACGCCATAATGCCAGTGGTCGCCGACTCGGCCAGGGGAAGTTTCTTCAAAGGCGTCGCTATGAACACCCTCAGCCCCGGCCCGTACGTTTTTTGGAGCGTGCTGGCCGGCCCCATCCTGCTCAAAGGCTGGGCCGAGTCGCCCTCCCTCGGCCTCAGCTTTGCCATTGGCTTTTACCTAACGATGATCACCGCGCTGGCCGCGTTGATCATCCTCTTCGCCACTGCCAGCCGCCTCGGCCCCAGAGTCACCCGCGCCCTCAACGGCCTCTCGGCGCTCGCTTTGCTACTCTTTGGCCTCTATCAACTCTGGCAAGGCGTTGTCGGCGCGTAATCACGAAGGGCGCCAGAGCATGAAGAAAAGTAACTGTTTGCCCCTCCTACGAATGTCAGCGTCCTGAGCGGAGCGGCGGTGCTGTTCGCCGCGCAGTCGAAGGACGCGGGTCTCGCGCGAGCACCGCACCCTTCGACTGCGTTCTGCGAAATGCACGCACGCGAAGCGTCCGCTCAGGGTGCTATGCCATGAGTAGTGACGTCAAGAGGATGAATATGTCAAAGCAATTTGTCTTCGCGGCCAAACTGGCTGACCTGAAAACGTCCGGTTGTCTCTCGACTCAGGTGGATGGCCACACCCTGGCCCTCTTCCTCTACGGTGACGCCGTCTACGCAGTGGATAACCGTTGCCCGCACATGGGCTTCCCGCTCGACCGGGGCACGGTCAAAGACGGCATCCTCACCTGCCACTGGCATCACGCCCGCTTTGACCTCGCTAGCGGCGGCGCGTTCGACCTCTTCGCCGACGACGTGCGCGCCTTCCCGGTCGAAATCCGAAACGGCGAAGCCTGGGTGGACATTGCACCCCGCGCCGACCTCCGCGCCCACCAGCGCCAGCGTCTGCGCGACGGCCTTGAGCGCGACCTCTCACTCGTCATCGCCAAGGCCGTGCTCACGTTGATCGAGGGCGGCGATTCGATTGAACCTTTCAAAGTCGGGCTGGAGTTTGGCGCGCGCTACCGGCAGGCCGGGTGGGGGCAGGGGCTGACGATCCTGGCATGTATGATGAACCTCCTCCCGCAACTCGATCCCGAAGATCGCCCGCGCGCCCTCTATCACGGCCTTTCGGCTGTGGCCGACGACACGTTTGGTCAGCCGCCGCGCTTCGCCGTTCAGCCGCTTCCAGCGACCCTGACTGACCTCGCCACCCTCAAACGCTGGTTCCGCCAGTTCGTCGAAGTGCGTGACGCCGAAGGCGCGGAGCGTTGTATCATCTCCGCTGTGCGCGCCGGCGCTGCCGACCGGCAGTTGGCGGACATGCTCTTCGCCGCCGCCACCGATCATCGCTACCTCCAAACCGGCCACGCCCTGGACTTTACCAACAAGGCGCTCGAAGCGCTGGACATCGTCGGTTGGGAAAACAGGGAAATGGTGGAACTGGTGTTGGCGAGCCTGGCCTCAGGCTACGCGAACGCGGATCGCATGGAAGAGTCCAACGCCTGGCGCAACCCGATTGATTTGGTTGAGATTTTGGAAAGGACCTTCTCAGACCTGACAGGTCTGGCCCGTTCGACCTCACCGCAACCCTCGCCAGACCTGTCAGGTCTTGCGCCGATCCTCCTCGGCGAAGACCCACAACTGATCGCTGACTCATTGCTCACTGCTCTAGGCGACGGTTGTCCTCCCGTCGAACTGGCCGGAACAGTGGCCTACGCCGCCGCCCTCCGCATTGCCCGCTTCCACACCAGCAACGAGTTCGGCGATTGGGACACGGCCCTGCACACCTTCACTTTCGCCAACGCCGTGCATCAGGGTTTGCGGCGCACGGCTTCGCCCGAATTAATTCGCGGCATCTTCGACGCGGCCATGAGCGTTTACCTCGACCGCTTTTTGAATGTGCCTGCCGCCCGCCTGCCCGAACCCGCCGGGCGCGACCAGGCCGACGATCCCGGCTCTTTGTTGAAAGAACTGCCCGCGCTCTTGAACCAGCAACAACAAGTGGACGCCGTTGGTGAATTAGTCGCCCGTTGCTTTTACAGTGGCGGCCAGCCCGAGGCCATGTTGGCAACGTTGGGCAAACTGCTCCTCCGCGAAGATCGCGACTTCCACACTATCCAAACTGTCGAAGCCGC
>Ga0247727_10005555_pt1 | contig 25464 bp, 28 predicted proteins | sample WisWelCaveWW1625_FD_202498 | JGI IMG/M metagenome (GOLD analysis project Ga0247727, IMG submission 202498) | Biofilm microbial communities from Wishing Well Cave, Virginia, United States - WW16-25 | ecosystem: Environmental > Aquatic > Deep subsurface > Groundwater > Cave microbial mat | place...
GCACGGTTTGAAAGGGGGTTCATGGAAACGGGCCGGCGCTAAACGCTGGTACCGCGCCATAATCTACCAATGCGGCCTAGACTTTTCGCGATGTTTCTGGCGGTGACCCTCGCGGTCGCCGCGGCGGCGCAGCCCCAGGCGCCGGGCAAAAAGAGCGCGTCTGCGGCTTCGAAAAGCGCGGCCGCGCCGCCCGGGGAGAAGTCCGCGCTCAACAAGCAGCACCTGGAGACTTACCTCCGTCACCTGTTTGTGTGGGGGCCGCAGATCAAGGTCGAGGTCGCCGACGCCGTTCCCTCGCCGGTCAAAGGGCTGGTGCAGGTCACCATCCGCGCCTCCTACGGCCAGGCTACCGAGCAGCAGGTCTTTTATGTCTCCGCCGACGGCCAGCAGATCGTTCGCGGGCCGATTTACCAGGCCGCCGACAATCCTTTCCGCAGCGAGCTGAGCAAGATCACCACCACATTGCAGCCCAGCTTCGGCTCCGCCGGCGCCGCGGTGGTGATCGTCGCCTATAGCGACTACCAATGCCCGCACTGCCGCGAGGAAGCCAAGATCCTGCGCGAGAACGTCCCCAAGGCGTATCCGCAGAACGTCCGAGTGTACTTCAAAGACATGCCGCTGCCGCACCACGACTGGTCCCGCACCGCCGCCATCGCCGGCCGCTGCATTTTCCGCCAGAATCCGCTGGCCTTCTGGGATTTCCACGACTGGGCGTTCGAGAACCAGCAGGCGATCACCGCCGCCAACTTCAGCGAGAAGCTGGCCGGCTTCCTCAAGGGCAAGGAGATCGACCCCTTGCAGCTCAACCGCTGCGTCGAGAAGCGCGAGACCGAGGCCGAGGTCAACCAGTCGGTCGCCGAAGCCAAGCTGCTGGGCGTGAACTCCACGCCGACGCTTTACGTGAACGGGCGGCGGCTGGCGGGCGCCACGCCGTGGCTCAATCTCAAGCAGATCATCGACTTCGAGCTCGACTACCAGAAGACGGCCAAGAACGCCGGCGAGCAGGAGTGCTGCGAGGTGAAGGTGCCGAGTCCGGTGCAGCCTCCGCAATAGGAAACCCCATGGAACCGCCGATGCACGCCGATGAACGCCGATGGAAGGAGCAAGACGTAAAAGTATCGGCGCCGATCGGCGGTTGCAGCGCGCGATTTCGTCAGCCGGCCGCGCAACAGCCGATCCGACGCTGAAGTTATGAAACCGCCGATGCCAGCAGCGGGGAGCAGATGGAAAAAGCAAGATGGGATCGGCGTGGATCGGCGTCCATCGGCGGTTCCAAAATGCCTTTTCCTCAGCCTGCTAGCGGCCAGTCTGGCGGCCGCGGCCTGGGCCGCCGCCGATGCCCAGCGCTACCTCCAGCACGTCCGCGCCCTGGCCGCCCCGGAAATGAAGGGGCGCGGCGCCGGCACCCCGGAGCTCGACCAGGCCGCCCGCTACCTGGCCCGCGAGTTTCAGGCCGCCGGTCTCGAGCCGCTCAACGGCCGCTCCTACTTGCAGCCGTTCCAGCTCGTCACCGGGGCGACGCTGGGTCCGCAGAACCTGTTCCGCGTCCGCTCCGGCGAGACCGCGCAAACGCTGCGCGCGGCCCAGGACTTTCTGCCCTTCAGCTTCTCCGGCCGCGGGACGGCTTCCGGCGCGGTGGTTTTCGCCGGCTACGGCATCACCGCGCCCGAGTATAACTACGACGACTACACACACCTAGACGTCAAAGACAAGATCGTGCTCGTGCTGCGCCACGAGCCCCAGGAGCACGACGAAAAAAGCGGCTTCCTGGGCAAGACCTTCACGCAGCACGCGCAGTTCATCAACAAGGCGATCAACGCGCGAAATCGCGGCGCTCGGGCGCTGCTGGTGGTCAACGACTTGGCCGCCCACCCGGGCGATGAAGACCGGCTGGCCCGGTTCGGCACGACGTCGGGCCCGCAGGACGCCGGGATCGCGGTGCTCCAGGTGAAAGCCGCCGTGGCGGAGAGCTGGCTGGCCGCGGCCGGCAAATCGCTGCGCTCCTTGCACGCCGAGATTGACAAGAAACTCGAGCCGCAGTCGGTTGCCCTGCCGGCTTCCCTCGAGCTGACCATTCAGGTAGACCTCGAGCGCCAGCTCGCCACGGTTAATAACGTCGCCGGCTTTCTGCCCGGCCGCGCCGACGAGCACATCATTATCGGCGCTCACTACGACCACCTCGGCCTCGGCGAGCAGCACTCGCTGGCCGAGTCGATGATCGGCCAGGTCCACCACGGGGCCGACGACAACGCCTCGGGCGCCGCAGGACTGATCGAGCTGGCCCGCCTGTTTGCCGCCGCCCGCGGCAGCCTCCCGCGCGGCGTCGTCTTCCTGGCCTTCGCCGGAGAGGAGCTCGGGCTGCTCGGCTCCGCCCATTACGTCGAGCGTCCCCTGCTGCCGCTCGAGAAGGCAGCGGCCATGATCAACCTCGACATGATCGGGCGCGTCCGCAATTCGAAGCTGTTCATCGGCGGAGTTGGTACTGGCTCTACCTTCAAGGCGCTAGTCGAGGAGGCCGTGAAGAAGGCTCCGTTCCAGGCGGAGTTTTCGGGCAGCGACCCCAGCGGCAGCGACCACACCAGCTTTGTCCTCAAACGCGTTCCCGCGCTGTTCTTCTTCTCCGGTTTGCACGGCGACTACCACAAGCCCTCCGACACCTGGGACAAGATCGACGCCCCGGGCGCCGCCCGCGTTCTGGACCTGGTCTTCGAGGTCGCCGACAAGCTCGGCCGCGCCGCCGACCGCCCGCAGTTCGTGCGCACGCTGAGCGGCCCGCCCGGCGCCGCCACCGGCTCGGTTGGAGGCGGCTACGGCCCCTATTTCGGCTCCATCCCGGATTTTGGCCAGGTCGAAAGCGGCGTCAAGTTTGCCGATGTTCGCGAAGGATCCCCGGCCGCTAAGGCCGGCCTGAAGGCGGGCGACATCCTGGTCGAGTTTGGCGGCAGCGCGATCAAGAACCTCTACGACTTTACGTATGCCCTGCGCAGCCGCCGCCCAGGCGATCAGGTGGAAGTCCGCGTGCTGCGACAGGGCAGTCCGCTGGCGGTTCGCGTCACCCTCGAGTCTCGTCCCTGACGCGCGGGCGACTTGACATCCGACTCGTGTTAAATTCATCACTGGAGATCCCTGATGACAAAGCTCAGATTCTTTCCCCTGTACGCCTTGCTACTGCTGATGATGCCAGGGTGTTCCGACAAGCGGGAGGGCGCTGCGCGCCGCAATGTCGAAGAGGGCCAGGCCCTGGTGCTGCTGCGTGGCCTGCCCACGCTCGGCACCGCCCACAGCGTCGCCATCGTGGAACTGAACCCGGACGCGGCGAATTTCGGCGCGATATTGCAGGAGGTTGAACTTCCGAACCTCGCGCTCCCACTGCACCACCTTTACTACAGCCCCAACGGGCGGCTGTACTCGACCGGTCTGGACCCCAAATGCAGTCTGGCCGAAATCGGCCTCTCGCGCAACGCCAACGGGGCCGCGGTGATCAACGGCGTCAAATGCCTCGATACCGGGGGTCAACAGGTCGGTGAAGACATCGTCTGGCACAGCGTCAATGGCAAGGAATACATGTTCGTGACCTTCATGGGAGGCACTGGCGTGGACCAGCCCGACTGCGGTTCGGTCGGCGTGTTCGATCCACAGAGCAACGCGGTGATCAAGATCATCCAGGCGCGCAAGAGCGTGGTGGCCAAGGGTGCGCCGTACATCATGTATCCGCACGGCATCTCGGCATACCAGGATCGCTTGGTGGTCACCTCCACGGTTCACCCGGATCTCGCGACCGGCGTCGGCAACGGGATCACCATCATCGACTTGAACACCCTCGAGCCGATCCAGAACATCGTCGTCGAAGACGCCAAGCCGGTGGGCTTTCCGTCGTCGGCGGTCGAAGTACTTTTTGTGCGACCTAGCATCGTGCCGGGCGTCGCGCCGGCCGTGCTGGTCAATACGATGTTCGGATTCGAAACCTGGAAGATCCCGTACAACCAGGCGGACAAGAGTTTCGGCGCCCCCGTGAAGGCATACGACGGGATGAAAGCGGGCACGGGCGTCCCACTGGAGTTCTACGGCAACCAGACCGAGTTGTTCGTCAGCCACGCTCTGCCCGGCGTCGTGAAGCGCTATAAACTCTCGGGCCTGCCTGAACTGATTCCCTCGGGCGCGGACATCAAGGCCGAGGCCGGTGCGCACCACATGATCTTTTACACCACCGCCGCCGGCCGCAAGGTCATCGCGATACAGAACAACCTGCTGAATCTCGGCAACAAGGCCGACAACGATCCGACCGATGTCGATTTCATCGCCAAGGTCAACGACCATTCGATCACCGTGCACGACCTGCAGAGCGGTGAACGCATCGCACGGCTCAGCTTCAAGCAGCGCTACAAGAAGGGCGTCGAGAACATAGAGGCGTTGTTCGGCCCCGGCTTCGTGCACCACCATTGACGCGTGTGTTCCGCTTGCGACTTGCCGTTGCAGCGGCGGCGTTGATTGCCGCGCTGCTCGCAGCGCTGGCGACGGGGGCCTGCAATAAACAGCGCCGGGTAGCGACCCCGCTGACCGGTTTCTCGGCGCCGTTCGTGTTCGGTCACTTCCAAGTGCCCGCCGACAACCCGCTGACCGAGGAAGCGGTGGAGCTCGGCCGGCGGCTCTTCTACGATCCGCGCTTGTCGGCTAACGGTAGAGTGTCCTGCTCGACCTGTCATATCCAGCGCCTGGCCTTCACCGATGGCCGTGTCACCAGCGTCGGCGTGTCCGGCCAGCCGCTGGCGTTCAACAGCATGAGCCTGGCCAACCTGATGTGGGGCCCGCAGCACTTTTTCTGGAACGGGCGCGCCGCCACGCTGGAGGAGCAGGCGCTGATCCCGATCCAGCATCCGGATGAAATGGCGCAGGACCTGGGGCGGCTGGTTGCCGAACTGTCTGCGGACGCCAGCTACCGGGAAATGTTCGAAACGGCCTACGGCGAAGTCAGCGCGGCAGCAATCGCCCGTGCCCTGGCTTCATTCGAACGCACCTTGATCTCGTCCAATTCGCGCTACGACCAGTTCCTGCGCGGCGAGATCACGCTGCATCCGCGGGAGGAACTGGGACGCAAGCTGTTCATGGTCCACCCGGACGTCAAGGTGAGTCTGCGCGGCGCCAACTGCATAGACTGTCACAGCCAGTTCCTGACCGGCGGCTTCAGCGCGCGCTACGACGGCTTCTCCAACAATGGCCTCGATGACGAGGAACACCTGCAGCCCGGCTTGCAGGCGGTCACCGGCAACCCGGCACATCGCGGGCTGTTCAAGGTACCGTCGTTGCGGAACATCGCGCTCACCGCGCCCTATATGCACGATGGCCGTTTCAAGACGCTCGAGGCGGTGCTGGATCACTACGACAGCGGCATCCGGAACAGCAGCACGCTGAGTTCCCTGATGGTGGAGGCGGACAACCGCGGCGCGGCAGCGGCAGGACGGATCAGCCTGCATCTGACGGCAACAGAGAAGGCGGCCATCCTGGCCTTCCTGCGCACCCTGACGGACCAGGACTTCGTGAGCGCGGAACCGTTCTCGGATCCGTTCGCGCGCCCGTGAATCGCATGCCTAGAGCCAAGTACGTCATAGCGGTCCTGTTCGCGCTGGCCGCCCTACTCGGCATCACAGGCTGGTGGCTATACCGCGCGGCGCAGCCGATCGAAGTTGCACTGTACTTTCATCCCTTCGTTGGTCCGGAGCCGCTGCTGCTCAACGAATCGCGCTATCCCAATCCGGGTGGCGAGGGTCGTTTCAAGGTGCGCGATTTCCAGTTTTTTCTCAGCAACATCCGGCTGACGGGCGGGACCGGCGTGTACACCGAACCCGACAGTTATCACCTGGTGCGATTCGACGGCGCCGAACCCGCCTTTGGCATCGTGTTGCACGACGTGCCGCGCCGGAACTACCAGCGGATCGAGTTTGGCATCGGCGTGGATGCCGCCGCCAACAAGTCGCTTGCGCAACGCGGAGACCTGGACCCCAACGGCCGCATGGCCTGGAATTGGGAGGTCGGTTACAAGTTCGTGTTGTTCGAAGGCGCCCTCCTGCGCGGCAACGCCAGCGTCCCGCTCGTCTATCACGTTGGATTCGAGGAGAACTACCGGCTCATCGCGACCGAATTGCACCGCGAGCCACTGGACAGCCGCTCCGCGCGGCTGGATTTCCGGGTCGACATCCTGCGCCTGTTCCAGGGTTCTACGACCGTCGACATGGCGGCGCTACCCAGTGTGAAGTTCGATCGGGCCGACGCCGCGCTGCTCGCGCGCAATTTCGCCGCCATGGTCACGCCGATGTGGCCTGATGCGGCCGGTCAACCCGACGGAGCCCGTTGATTCTGCCGCGTCTTGTGCATCACGCCTGCTCGGAACATGCCGAAGTCACGGTGCCGTCGCTGGACGATTGGGAGAAGGGTTGGAAGGAAAGTCGATCTACATTTCAAACTCTATTCTGGCCTTTCGTGGCCGAAGAGTACAAAGAAGTGGTATGACCGCCGCGATGCCAGCCGCCAGCCATCACCTACCGCCGTTGATTCTGCATCCCTTCGCCAACGCCGCTTCGTCGCTCCAGATGATGGAGAGCGCCAAGGCAGCCGCGCAGTCCGTCCTGGGCGGGGCGGAGCAAAGAAGCCGCGCCGAGGAGTTGCAGGAAGTGATCCTGGCCGGACGGTACGCCGAGTGGTGCATGCTTTACTTCGTCGGCAAGGATTTGGTCCGCTGGTTGACGCAGTGCGTGGACTTTGGCAAACGCTCCGCAAGCCTCAGGGAGCAGGGCCTGGTGGAGCAGAGCTTCGCCGAGTTCCTGATTGCTCACACCCCGCCCGAGGTAGCCTCCAAGCTCCGCACCTGGGGTGTCACCGATTATCCGCGGATCTTCGCCCGCTCCATCGCCATCCACATCCAGTTTGAGCAGCCGCCGCCCCGGCAGTGGCTCGCCACCGACTTCCTCCGCTCCTATCACCGCTTCGCCGACTACGCCTACGAGTGCTGGAAGGAGAGCGTCAAGTTTCCGGCGCTATCCGCCGCCGAGTTCCGTTTCGACCTCTACGCGTCTGGGGAATACTCGAAGCTGCTGGAGCAGCAGTGGAGCGGGTGAGGCTCGCGGCGGCCGCTGTCAGGTAATCTCCCTTACGCTCCCAAAGGAAAAAAACAGCGAGGGCGGAAAACTCGGCCGTTCTCGATGCATAATAGGCCTACCGCGGAACACGCCAGCAGTTGCGGAGGTTCGGGAGATGGAGCCTGTCGGGGTGGATGTAGTGTTTTTGACGTCCTCGGGGTCAGAGGCAGAAAGCTTGTCCGGCCTGCTAGCGCCGGCTTCGGTGAGAGTTCATGCAGCCTCCTCGCTGGTCGAAGCCGAGGGGTTGATGGCGGCCACGCAAGCCCGCGTGTTGGTGGCCGAAACCAGTTTTCGAGATGGCACCTGGCAGGACGCGCTCCAGGCGGTGGCGCGCGGCGCACCGGACGCCGTCTTGGTGGTGTGCGGCGCGGACGCCGACGACCGGCTATGGGCCGAGGCCATCAACTGCGGCGCCTTCGACGTACTGGTCAAGCCGTTTCATGGGCCCGAGGTCTGCCGCATCCTGACCAGCGCGTTTGCCTACGCCGAGCGCCGTCCAACCCGGCCGCTGGCCGCCGCCAGTTAGCGCACGTGGTGCTGGTTGCAAATTTGCAACCAGTCGAATCGTGCGCATCGGCGCCGCGTTTACCGCCGCCCGATCCAGTAAAACGGCCGCCTCTTGCGGTGTGCGATCGCCAGGACGAGGATGTGCTCCGCGATCAGCCCGCGGAAGTCTAGCCAACAACTGTTCGGTCGACATGATCTAAGTCCAGTGTTTACTTGCCAAAGTTGATGCCATACCACTCCCTCCGGTCGTGGCTCGGAAACGTTTGCTGAGCCGCGACCAAAGGGAGTCCCGATGGGCCTGCGGCCCACCAATGGTGATGAAGACGCGGCGGGGCGGTCGTGCAGAATCAATGCTTTGGACGCGTTCTTCAGGGGAGCGGTTTCCCGTGCCGGACTGTACGCGAACTTCAGCAAGTCTGCACTAGCATCGCGGCTGTCGAACCGCGGTTGTCAGGCTCCCAAATACTTGCCGACCAGCAGCGCCAGCTTGCGGCGCGTGGCTTCGGGGATCGCCGCGCGGTCGGTGATTAGCGCGTGCGCCAGCGCCGAGCCGCAGGGGCAGGCGCGCTCCGCCGGTATCCGGCGAACGGCCTCGGCCACCACCGACTGCGCGCTCTTGGCGTTCGCTTGCAGGTGACCGATAATGTCCTCGACCGTGACGGCGGCGTGCTCGGGGTGCCAGCAGTCGTAGTCGGTCACCATGGCGACCGTCACGTAGCAAATCTCCGCCTCGCGCGCCAGCTTCGCCTCCTGGAGATTGGTCATACCGATGACGTCCATCCCCCAGGAACGATAGACGTTGGACTCGGCCTTGGTCGAGAACGCCGGGCCTTCCATGCAGATGTAGGTCCCGCCGCGGCGAGCGCTGACGCCGGCGGCGCGGCACGAGATTGCCACCAGCCCGGCCAGTTGCGGGCAGATCGGATCGGCGAAGCTGACGTGCGCGATCAAGCCCTCGCCGAAAAAAGTCGACGGCCGTCCCATGGTGCGATCGAAAAACTGCTCGGGGATCAGGAAGTCGCGCGGCCGCAGCTCTTCTTTGAGCGACCCCACCGCGCTGAGCGAGAGAATCCGCTCGACGCCCAGCATCTTCATGCCGTAGATGTTGGCGCGGTAGTTGATCTCCGAGGGGGAGAAGCGATGGCCGCGCCCGTGCCGGGCTAGGAAAGCGACCGCTTGCCCCGAAAGTTGTCCGACCACGTAGGGATCGGACGGCTTGCCCCACGGCGTGTCGAGCGACACTTCCTGGCCGCCCTCGAAGCCGTCCATCGAGTAGAGCCCGCTGCCGCCGATCACTCCGATCCGGGCGTTCATGGGCGCCCCTCCACCAGCTCGACGAGCACGCCGCCGGCCGAGCTGGGATGCACGAAGACATAGCGACGGCCGCCGGCCCCGCTCTGGATGGATTCGCTCACCAGGCGCGCGCCCGACGCCCGCAGCCGCTCGACCGCCGCCGCCAGGTCCGGCACCCGCAGCGCCACGTGGTGCAGCCCCTCGCCGCGTTTGGCGATGAAACGGGCGATCGGCGAATCCGACGAGGTCGCCTCCAGCAGCTCGATCCGCGATTCCCCTGCCGGCAGCATCACCACCCGAACCTTTTCCTGCGGAACCTCTTCGGGGGCGGTCTCGGCCAGCCCCAGCGCGCGACCATAGAAGGCGAGCGCGCTGTCGAGCGACCGCACCGCGATGCCCAGATGATCGAGTCGTCCCCCGCCGTCGACAAGCTGCTCGACAAACGCGTACGGATCGCGCCGCCGCGCCGCTACCTCCACGGCCACCGCGGTCAGCTCCTCGTCGCTCACCGCCGAGGAAAACACTTTCTGCATCAGCCGGTCGCGCAGCATCTCATCGAGGCGGCGCCGCCAGTTCGCGGCGGCGCGGTCCGGAAAGCGGCACTCGCGCAGCGCCGCCAGCAGTTCCGCGACGCCCTTATCTTCCGTCGCGACCGTGCGCACGATCGGCGGAACCCAGCCGTCGGGCCGATGCGCCAGCTCGAGCGCGGCCCGCAGGTCCTGCTCGAGCCGCTCGGCGCCGTCGCGGTCCGACTTGTTGATCACCAGCACGTCGGCGATCTCGAGGATCCCGGCCTTCAGCGCCTGCACATCGTCTCCCATGCCAGGTACCAGCACGACAGCCACCACGTCGGCCAGCTTCACCACGTCGATCTCGTCCTGGCCCACGCCGACCGTCTCGACCAGAATCACGTCGCGCCCGGCGGCGTCGAGCACCAGCGCCAGGTCGGCGGTCGCTTGCGCCAGGCCCCCGAGGAACCCGCGCGTCGCCATGGACCGGATGAAGATCCCCGCGTCGGAGGCGTGCGACTGCATGCGGATGCGGTCGCCCAGGATGGCCCCGCCCGAGTAGGGACTGCTGGGATCGACGGCCAGAATGCCGACCGTTTGTCCGAGCCGCCGCGCTTCGGCCGCCAGCCGGTCGACGAGCGAGCTTTTGCCCGCCCCCGGCGCCCCGGTAACGCCGACTCGCCACGCCCGCCCGGTGTGCGGGAACAGCGCTTGCAGCAGCTTCCCCGACTCGGGCGCGCGATTCTCGACGGTCGACAGCGCGCGCGCCAGGGCCCGCGGGTCCCCGCTGCGTATCTGCTCGACCCAGTGGTTCATTCTTTCAGCAGGTGACGCGCGATCACCAGCCGCTGGATCTCGCTGGTGCCCTCGCCAATCGTGCAGATCTTGACGTCCCGATAAAACTTCTCCACCGGGTAATCCTTCGTGAATCCGTAGCCGCCGTGAACCTGCACGGCCTCGTTGGCGACGCGCACGGCCACCTCGCTCGAGAACAGCTTGGCCATGGCGGATTCCTTGGTATTGCGGCGGCCCTGGTCGAGCAGCCAGCCGGCGCGGTAGGTCAGCAGCCGCGCGGCGTCGATTTCCGTGGCCATGTCGGCTAGCTTGTTCTGGATCGACTGGAACTCCGAAATCGGCCGCGCGAACTGCTTGCGCTGCTTGGAATACTTGAGCGCCGCCTCGTAGGCGCCCTGCGCCATGCCAACGGCCATCGCCGCGACCGAGACCCGCCCTCCGTCAAGCACCTTGAGCGAATCGACGAAGCCCTCGCCCTCCCGGCCGAGCAACTGCCGTTGCGGAAGGCGGCATTCGGTGAAGATCACTTCGCCGGTGTCGCTGGCGCGCAGCCCGAGCTTGTTCTCCTTGCGCCCGGGCCGGAAGCCGGGCGTCCCCTTCGGAATGATGAACGCGGAGATGCCGCGGTGGCCCTTGGCGCGCTCGGTCACCGCCATGGCCACGCAGACGTCGGCGTAGTGCGCGTTGGTGGTGAAGGTCTTCGAGCCGTTCAGCACCCAGCATTCCCCGTCGAGCACCGCCGTGGTGCGCGTGCCGGCGGCGTCGGAGCCGGCTTCCGGCTCGGTCAGCGACCAGCACCCCAGCCACTCGCCGGTGGCGAGCTTCGCCACGTACTCGCGGTGCTGCTGGGGCGTCCCCATCTTGTAGATATGGTTGGTACACAGAGAGGTGTGCGCCGCCACAATGATGCCGAGCGACCCGTCGACGCGGCACAGCTCTTCGACGACGATCGCCGCCTCCATGTATCCCATGCCGCCGCCGCCCAGCTCTTCGGGAAACAGCACGCCGAGCAGCCCGAGCTTCCCCAGCTTGGCCACCACCTCGGCGGGAAAGATCTGGTCCTCGTCCCACTCCATCACGTGGGGCAGGATCTCGGCCTCGGCGAACTCCCGGACCAGGCGCCGAACCTGCTGCTGCTCGGAGGTGAGCTCGAACTCCATAGAAACTCAGACACTTATAGTATAAGCGGCGGAGCGAAAATAATGCTGTCCCGGCCTCAGGTCTGACACGATGTCCCGAGTCTGGTGTCCCGCTTTAGATTTGACAACCGCTCCCTGCGGTCGCGGCTCGGAAGCCGTTGTCTTACGCGGGACAGCACACTAGACGGAGCGAGGGCGCAGGCCGAAGTGGCGCGCGGCGGCGAGCAAGCGGCGATCGGAACTCCAGATCTCGGAAAAGCCGGCGTCGCGAGCCGAGAGCAGGTGGATGGCGTCGCCGGCGCGCAGGAAGATGTGCGGGGGCAGCGTCAGCACCATGGATTCCACCCGGCGCAACAAACCCGGAGCAAGGGGGCAGAGCTCCCAGAGGCCATCCTCCACGTCTTCGAGGAAAAGATCCCGAAGCCGCAGCGCTTCCCGAAAGGTCAGGCGCTTTTCCCGCAGGTGGCGATGAAAAGTACAGGCCACTTCCGCCAGGCTTAACTCCGAAGTGTGCCGCGTCACGCCGCCCCCGACGAGCTGGCGCACCCGTCCGGCGTCCGGTTCCGCGAGGTAGCACTTGGCCACGTACGCGGAATCGAAGTAGAAACGCGCTACCGATACTTCTCGAGCCATCGGCCGCTATCCGGCACTTTGGGGAACTTCGCCAACTCCGCCCAACGTCCGGCCGGGAAAGGCTTGGGCCGGGGCCGGCCGTTCACCGGGCGCAGCTCGGCGACCGCCTTGCCGCGGCGGGCGATCACGATCGGTTCGCCTTGGGCGGCCTGATCGACGATCTGGCCGGTGCGCATGTGCAAATCCCGAATGCTGACGGTTTTCATGGGACACTATTGTGACACAAAGCCGCGCGGCGGTCAACGCGATTTCAAGGAAGGACCTAGCGTTCCACCACGCGATCGACCGCTTGCGCCTTCCTCCACAGGTCCCGGTAGAGCGGCTGGACGCTGGGGTCCAGCCGGTCCGCGAGCTCCTCAGGCAGCTTCACCGCGCGGATGAGGTTCTGCACGTCGCCCAAGTCGCTGATGCGATGTTCAGCCGTCATCCCCGAAGCCAGCTTGAGCTCGATGAACCGCTCCAGCGCCACTACCCGGATACCTCCCACTTCGACCGACACGTCCGCCGGGTCGGCAAAACGTACCGGCTTGGGGAGGCCATCGCCGGGATACTCGCCGGAGGTGATTACGTCAATGCGTACTCCGTTAGCGGTGTCTCGAAAGCTCTTCGCCGCCCCGGGGAAGGCAGTGACGTAACCGAGGCCGAGATTCAGTTCCCTGAACTTCGTCAGGCCCTCCGGCGTCAGCAGGATGTCAATGTCCACCGTGGCGCGCACCAGGCCGTGGAACCCCAGCGCCAAGGCCCCGACCACGGCGTAGGGAATCCGGGCCGCGTCGAGCCGCCGAGTCAACTCCCGCAGACTCTGATGCACCGAGCCTGTTTGCATAAAGAACCCGTCCAGCTCGTGGAGCAGCGAATCGAAGCTCGCCCGGACGCGATCCTCGTAAGCCGCGATTTCCGCCACGCTTTCAGCTTACCACTGTGCCATGATAGCGGCGGGAGCCGAACATGAACACTCGCCTGATCGTTCTTTGTCTCAGCCTGACTTTATTTCCCGCCGCCTTCGCCGAGCGGTTTAATCTGGAACAATCCGGCAAGGTAGTGCGGGTGGGCGCCCCTGAGATTTCCCCCGATGGCCGAAGCGTGGTCGTGTCGGTCTCCAGGACCGATTTCAAGGAAAACCGCTACGACCGCGAGCTCGTGCAGGTTGACGTCGCCACGCGCGCGCAAAAGGTGCTCACCCGGCGACAGGCGAGCCTGCCGCAGTGGTCGCCGGACGGGACCCGCCTGGCCTTCCTCGTGCCGGTCGAAGGCAAGGCCCAGATCTTCGCGCTGCCGGTGGACGGAGGCGAGGCGGCGCAAGTATCGCGCTCCGCTACGGCCGTTCAATCTTTCGCTTGGCGTCCCGACGGCAAGGCCTTCGCCTATACAGCCCAAGAGGAAGCGCCCAAGCGCGAAGGCGAGGAAAAGCACAACCGGTCGTTCGAAGCGGACGTGAACTATCTGCTGACAGAGGCGCCTCGCTCCAGTCACCTCTGGACGGTTCCAGTGGAGGGCGGGGAAGGCAAACGGCTCACGTCGGGAGAGTGGTCCGTGGGCAGCGGGCCTCACTGGTCGCCCGACGGGAAGAAGATCGGGTTCATCCGCAATCCCGGCCCGGGGGTGAGGTATTTCAGGGACGGGGGCAGCTACGTCCTGGATGTGGAAACAGGGTCGGTGGCTCCGCTTTCGGGGCGCACCACGATGGAAAGCCTGATTGGATTCTCCCCGGACGGCAAGCACTTCGCTTACAGATGGCCTCGGGACGGCGACACCCGCTTCGTGAGCGAAGTCTGGGTGGCTCCCGCCGCCGGCGGACCGGGACGCAATCTGACGCGCGCGTTGGACATGAACGCGATCGCCGGTTGGACGCCGGACGGCCGGTCGCTGATCGTTGCGGGAGACCGCGGCACTACCCGCGAGCGGTGGCTTCAACCCTTGGAGGGTTCCGCGCGCCGTATCGACACCGGCGCGGCCCTAACATTCACCTTCTCGTTCTCCCCAAGCGGGCGGATGGCATCTTTGGGGAGCGAACCCGGCCGTGCCACGGAAGTCTATTTCATGGATTCGCCCGAGTCGGCGCCGCGGCGCTTGACGGACTTCAACGCCCATATCGCCGCGCTGGAGCTCGGCCGGCAAGAGTCCATCCGCTGGCGCGGTCCGGACAACTTCGACGTGGACGGCGTTCTGACCTACCCGCCGGGACACCAACCGGGCCGGCCGTATCCGCTGGTGCTGCTGATTCACGGCGGGCCGCGAGGGGCTTCGACGCTGGGCTTTTCCGAGAGGGCGCAGTGGCTGGCTTCCCACGACTGGATCGTCTTCGAACCCAACTACAGGGGCAGCAGCAACCTCGGAAACGCCTTCCAGGCCGCGATCTGGAACGACGCCGGGGCCGGACCCGGCCGGGACGTGATGTCGGGCGTCGACCTGCTGATCAAGAAAGGAATTGCCGACCCGGCGCGAATGGCCGTCTCGGGGTGGTCCTACGGCGGCTACATGACGACGTGGTTGCTGGGCAACTACCCCGACCGCTGGCGCGCCGGCGTCGCGGGCGCGGCGGTGACCGATCACATCGACCAGTATGTATTGAGCGATATCCACACGTCCGTCGCCACCTACTACGGAGGCTCGCCGTTCACCGATCCCAAGCGGCTTCAGGCCTACCGTGAGCAGGCCTCCATCACCTACGCCTCGCGCATCAAGGCTCCCACGCTGATCCTCTCGAATACCGGTGACCAGCGCGTGCCGGTCACCGAGTCCTACATCCTCTACCACGTGCTACGGGACAACGGCGTGAAGACCAAGTTCATCGCCTACCCGCTGAGCGGGCACGCGCCGTCGGATCCGGTGCACCAGCGCGACGTCAATCGCCGCTGGGCCGAGTGGATAAAGGAGCACCTCGAGCCGCAGCGCCAAACATCGCAGTGACCGCCGGAACTGCCCAGTTGCGCGGAACCCCACCGGAAGGTTAAACTAGCTAGTCGTTGGCTAGTCGAAATCCTATGTCCACCGTAACTGCTTTCGAAGCAAAAACCCGGTTTGGCCGGCTCCTCGAGCGCGTTTCTCGCGGGGAGGAGATCCTCATTACCAGGCACGAGAAACCCGTGGCCCGCCTCATCCCGGAAGGCCGGCCTTCCCTGCGCCGGGTGCGCGAAGCGGCAAGCGAACTGCACGCCCTCCGGCGGGAGATGGCCCGCCGCCGAGGTTTCAAGCCGCTCCGCGACAAGGAAATCCGCGCCGCTATCGAGGAAGGCCGCCGGTGAGAGATGGCTTCGTTGCCGACTCCTCGGTCGGCGTGGCCTGGGCCGTCCTGTCCCAGTCGAGCGACGCGACCGAGCATCTGCTGCGCGAGGTCGCATCCGGAACGTCATTGGTAGTGCCGGCGCTCTGGGCGTTCGAAGTGGCCAATGCGCTGCTGGTCCTGGCGCGACGGAAAAAAATCAGCCTCGAGCAGTGCGCCCGAGCTCGCCGGGCGTTGGGCCGTCTGAACCCGGTGGTCGACGAGGAGGGGCCGCGGGCGGCGCTGGATCAGATCTCAGATCTGGCGCAGGAACATGCGCTCACCACATATGACGCCGCGTATCTGGAACTGGCGCTGCGAAGGGGACTCCCGTTAGCATCTCGCGACCAGGAGCTGAACAGAGCGGCGAAACGCTGCGGCGTGAGCCTGCTCCTCTAATGCCCCGCGCCGGCCGCGACGCGCCGGCGGACCTCCTCGAACCACTCCACCACGAAGTGCAACTGCTGCTCGCCGGCGGCGGTTTCCGGACCGGCGGCCTTGATGAACAGGAAGCGCTTGCCGTCGGGCGACCGGTAGTGCGCCAGCGTTTTGCCGGTCATTGGTTATCCTGGCTATCCTCCCGCGCGCACCCGCCGGCGGATGTCCTCGAACCACTCCAGCACAAAGTGGACCTCGGGGGCCGCGTTGGTCCCCTGCTCGACGGCGCCCGACGTGATCATCAGGAAACGCTTGCCGTCGGCGGAGACGTCGTAGGCGCCGGCCTGACCTGAGTACGCATTGTAGGTGAAGAGGTCCTTGGGGGTGCCGGGGCGGAACGTCGCTCCCGGCTCAATGGCGACTACCGTCACTTTCCCTCCGCCGCGATAGAAAAGCTCGCGACCGCCGCTGGCCCAGCGTGGAGCATAGCCGTCGGTGGTCGCGATCAGCCACTGGCCGCCGGTGGTGGGCGCCGCGGGGCGGACGTAGACTTGTCCCTGGCCCGACTCGACTGACCTATAGGCGATCTAACGGCCGTCGGGCGAGAACGTCGCGTACAGCTCGTTGTGCTGCGTCTGGAGGAACGGCCGCGCGGCGGGCCCTGAGGGCGCCGCGCCATCGGGCTTCGACCACAGGAAGAGATCGCTTTGGGTACGGGGTCCCTTTTCAAAGGCCAGGAGCTTGCCGTCGGGCGACCAGGATGTCGGCCGCCCATCCACTTGGGTCAGGGTTTCGGGCTGGCCGCTGCCGTCGGCGAGCGTCCAGGCGATCGTTCGCTTGCCGTCGTCGATGCTGGAGAAGGCCACACGCTTGCCGTCGGGGGTCCAGGCCGGGTAGGAGTTGATGCGTTAGATTAGGTCCTCGGCGGCTGGCAGCGTCCGCCGGAGGCGCATCAGGACTGGTATCGTTCCTCAAGTCGTGGGACCAAGTCCTCGTGGTCGATCAGCTCGCCTTGTCGGGCTGCTGCGCGTCCCTGCTCGACCGCCTCGACGAACCAGCGCTGGTGATCCAAAAACGCATCCAGGGCCTCGCGCAGAACCTGTTCGGGGGACCGGCCGGTTCTGGCAGCCATATCCGCCAGCAAGGACTCCTGTTGTGAGGTCAGTGACACTTGCATACTTGCAGTGTAAGCCGGTGGAATAGCGGGTGTCAATTCACGCTGATCTTGCGAGGTCAGCGTCGCGCCTACTGCGCCGCGCCGGCCTGCACCCGCCGGCGCACTTCGTCGAACCACACCTCACGGCCAATCGACGGTCGATATCCGTCACGTAATCAATGAGTTGGCTGCAGCACGAGAAAATCTATTTGCGTTCACTCTTTCATTTAGTCTATAATGTCTATCAAGATTAGGGTGATAGTGTGGCCACCGCCCCGTTGGTCGAGAACTTCGCGCCGGAAACCGACCGCTGGGGACACCTCCCTGCTGAGATCAAACAAGAACTCGACGTTTACGAGACCGAGCTGCGCCGCCTCCAGCAGGGCCTGGTTCCGGAGAAGGTTTTCCTCGAGTTCCGCCTCCGCCACGGCGTCTACGGCCAGCGGCAGGCGGGCGTCCAGATGCAGCGCGTCAAGATTCCCCTGGGCATGCTTACCACTACCCAGATGGAACGCTTCGCCGACATCGCCGAGGAGTACGCCGTCGGCGTCTGCCACATCACCACGCGCCAGGACATCCAGCTTCATTTCATCGACATCAACGACACGCCGAACCTGATGCGCCGGATGGCGGAGGCGGGGATTACGACGCGCGAGGCCTGCGGCAACGCGGTGCGCAACGTCTGCGCCTGTCCCAAGTCGGGCGTCTGCCAAGAGGAGGCCTTCGACACCACGCCCTACGCGCGCGCCATGGCGTACTTCCTGTTGCGCCATCCCGACGCGCAGAGTTTCGGCCGCAAGTTCAAGATCGCCTTCTCCGGCTGCGAGCACCACCCCTGCGGCCTGGCCATCATGCACGACATCGGCGCCATCGCGCAGGTCCGCCAGCGCGACGGCCGGCTGGAGCGCGGCTTCAAGGTATACGTCGGAGGTGGCCTGGGTCCCTTGCCGCACCAGGCCAAGCTCTACAGCGACTTTGTGCCGGCGGCCGAGATGCTGCCGCTGGCGCAGGCCATCGCCCGCGTCTTCTCCCGCCTGGGCGAAAAGAAGAATCGCGGCAAGGCGCGCATGAAGTTCCTGATCGCGCAACTGGGCCTCGAGGAGTTCCGGCGCCTGGTCGAGGAGGAACGCGGCAAGCTTCCCTTCGACGCGCGCTGGACGAGCTACCTCGACGAAGCCGAGGCTTTCCGTGAAACGCCGCTGCTGCCGCCGTCGCCTCTCGACCTCGACGGCGCGAGCCCGGAGTTGGCGCGATGGATGCGGCTGAACACGCGCCCGCAGCGCCAGCCCGGCTACTCGACCGTGACTGTCTTCCTGCCGCTCGGCGATATCAGCGCCTGGCAGATGCGCGGCCTGGCGCGTCTGTGCCGCCGTTTCGTGCGCGACACCGTCCGCACCGCCGTCGAGCAGAACCTGGTGGTCCGCTGGGTGCCGACGGGCGAGCTGTCTGCCTTCCACGACGGGCTGCGCGCCCTCGACCTGGCCCAGATCGGCGCCGGGACGCTCGCCGACGTCACCGCCTGCCCCGGCACCGACTCCTGCAAGCTCGGCATCACTTCTTCGCGCGGCCTCGCCGCGCTGCTCCACCAGAAGTTCCACAACGGCCTCGGCGATCTGGCCGACCGCCAGGATCTGAAGATCAAGATCAGCGGCTGCTTCAACTCCTGCGGCCAGCACCATATTGCTGATATCGGTTTCTTGGGCTCGGTGCAGCGCAAGGGCAGCCACGTCGCGCCGGTCTTCCAGGTGCTCCTCGGCGGCCAGACCCAGGGCAACGCCTCGGCCTACGGGCTGATGGTGGCCAAGGTCCCGGCGCAGAACGCCCCGGCCGTGGTCCAGAAGCTCACCGATTTTTACTCCCGCGAGCGGGCGGGCAGCGCGGAAAACTTCGGCGATTTCGTTCGCCGTTTGGGCAAGGCCCGCATCAAGGAGGAGATCGAAGAGTTGACCGCGCTGCCCGCCCACGAAGACGCCCCCGCCTACTACAAGGACAACCGCCAGCCCTGGGACTTCCACATGTCGACCGGCGTCGGGGAGTGCGCCGGCGAAGTGGTCGACCAGTCGGAGTTCCTGCTGGCCGACGCCGACCGGCTGGTCTTCGAAGCCACCCTCGCCTACGACGAGGGACGGCTCGACGAGGCGGCCGCCAAGGCCTTCACCGCCGACGTCAAGGCTGCCGACGCTCTGCTGGTCCAGCGCGGACTGCTGCTCTCCGACCAGTACGACACCATCTCGAAATTCCGCGAGCTGTTCGGCCAGAACGGCCACTTCGCGCCGTCGTTCGCGGAGTACTTCTTCCGCGCCGCCGAGGAAGGTCACCGCGACCTGGGGACGGAGAAAACGCGGCGCCGCCTCGAGGAAACCACGCTGTTCATCGAGATGGCCCAGACCGTCTACAGCCGCATGGGCGGCGCGCAGCCGGCATGATCGAGCTGCAGCGGATCGGCGTCAAGATCCTGACCGATGCGCCGGCCACGCTCCGCCTGGATCCTTTCATTAGCATCTTCGGCCGCTGGCGGACCGAAGCCGATCATCCGGCGCAGTGGGTCGACCTGGCCGACTACGCGCACATGCCGCGCGGCCCGGGCGTCGTGCTCGTCGGCAAGCGCGCCAATTTCAGCTTCGACATGGGCGATCCGGCTCCCGGTCCGCTATATGTGTCGAAGAAAGACCTGGCCGGCGCGCCCGAGGAGCGCCTGGAGAGCGTTGTCCGCGCCTCTTTCGCGTTTGCCGAGCGTCTGGCCGCCGAGGCCGAGTTTCCCGCCGGCGTGCGCCTCGATACCTCGGCCCTCGAGATAGTAGTCAACGATCGTCTCGAGGCGCCCAATAACGGCTCGACCGACGCCTGGCTGCGGCCGCTGGTAGTGGCGGTGGCGGATCGCCTGTTTGGCCGCTCGGCATATGACCTGGAGCGGCACGCCGACCCCGGGCGCCGCTACGGTTTCTCCCTCCGCGGCCCCGCCCAGCCTGCGGTTCGCCGATCCGATTGAATCGAAGGTTCCGGTATTAAGTGGTACGGTCGTACCGACCGCCGCGGGTACGCCTGTACCCTTTTGAGAGCCGCCAGATTGAATCCCCTGCGCTATTGTTTGCGAATCGTTCCCGGGCTACTGTCGCTGTATGCAGAATTTCAACGGCAGTCAGCGGGAACTCTCCACACGAGCCTTCTACCGGTTAGCGGCGGCGATGCTGCTGCAAGCCATTCACGACGCCACGAGCCGCTCGGCCGGCCGCCGGGCCAGCGCCATTCAATGGATGTACCGCTCCGACGACGGCTGCTTCAGCTTCCCGTTTATCTGCCAGATTCTCGACCGCAGCCCGGAGGACGTGCGGAGGTTTTGCGAGCGAGAACAAGGGCAGCAACGCCGCGCGGAGCTGCTCGGTTGTGAGCTGGTCAACTGACTGCCCGAAGCTTGCCAGCCGCGTTAAGATAAGGGCATGGCCGAATTGGTTCACGTCGAGTGCCCCTGCTGCAAAGCTTCGCTGCAAATCGATCCGGAAACGCGCGCGGTGATCTCACACCAGGCGCACCAGAAACCGCCGGCCGTCGAGGACCTGCGCGACGCGGTCAAGAAACTCCGGGGCGAAGAGCAGCGCCGCGACCAGGTGTTTCAGAAACAGGTGGAGGCCGAGAAACAGCATGGCCGCGTTCTGGAGAAGAAGTTCGAACAACTCCTGAAGCAGGCCAAGGACGCCCCGGACGATCGCCCGCCAATCCGCGACTTTGATCTCGACTGAGCGGCGAAACCCAAACCCCAATGCGGTTTCATTCTCTCCCGCTCCCCGGCAAAAACCGCCGGCGGATCAAATCCAGCGCCATCTGCGTCGCCTGCTGGCGGATCCGCTCGCGCTCGCCCAAAAACTGGCGTTCCTTGACCAGGCAGTCTTCCTCGCTGGCCAGCGCCAGGAACACCAGACCGACGGGCTTGGGGCCGGCCGCGCCGGGATGCGGATCGGGCGCCGGACCGGCCGCCCCGGTGATCGACAGGCCGAGCGTGCTCGCGGCCAGCCGCCGCGCGCCCTCCGCCATTTCGCGCGCCGCCTCGGCGCTGACGACGCCGCAGGAATCGAGCGTCCGCGGGTCCACCCCGAGCCACCGCACTTTCATCTCCGCGTGGTAGGTGACCCAGCCGCCTAGGAAGTATTTCGAGCTGCCAGGCGCGGCAGTGAGGCGCTCGGCCAGCATGCCGCCGGTGCAGCTCTCCGCCACGGCCAGCGTAGCGCCGTGGCTCTCGAGGAGCTGACCGGCCACCTCCTCCAAGGACTCTCCTTCGCGCGAGTAGACACGATCGCCCAGCTCCGCCTCCACCTGGCGCGACAGCTCTTCGACCACCACGCGCGCCTCGGACTCGCTCGAGCCTTGACCGCGAAGATGAACCTGAATGTCTCCCGGCGCGGCCAGGATCGTCGTCACGGGATTGGTGTAGCGCGTGTAGATCGGCGCGATGCGCTGGTCGAGATCCGACTCCGGCAGTCCCGTCACTCGCAATACCCGTGTCGCGATGTGACGCTCGGGAACCAGCCGCCGCAGCCGCGGCAGGCATTCCTGCTCGAATATCGCCTTCAGCTCGTGCGGCGGGCCGGGCAGCAGGATGAGAGTTTTGGCGGGTTCGCCGAGCCACTGGCCCGGCGCGGTCCCCCGGTCGTTGGCGAGCGCCTCGGCTCCGGCCAGCAGAAAGGCCTGCCGGCGGTTGATGGCCGCCATCTTGCGGCGCGCCGACCGGAAGCGCGCTTCGATCCCGTCGAGGATCTCCTGGTGAAACACCAACTCGCGGCCGCAGGCCGCCGACGCCGCTTCTCGCGTCACGTCATCTTCGGTGGGTCCCAGCCCGCCGGTCAGAATCACCAGCGGCGTCCGGGTCCGCGCCTGCTGGATCACCGCCGCCAGGCGCGCCTTGTCATCGCCCACCACGGTCTTGGCGGCCACCTCCACGCCGATCTCGTTCAGCTTCTGGGTTAGGTATAAGGAGTTAGTATCGACCCGCTGCGCGCCGAGCAGCTCGCTGCCGACCGCCACGATTTCGGCAGTCATGGGGGCCTTCAGGGGGCCATCTCGATCCGGTAGAGGGCGTTGGTGGTGGCGACAATCAGCGCCTGCTCGAAGGCGAACGCCAGGCCCACGATCCCGGGCCCGGAAACCACCAGCTCCGGCTTCTGGTCCGGACCGAATCGCACGATCCCCTTGCGGCCACCCGTGGAGGCGGCCACGTAGAGACGCCCCTGGGCGTCGAACGCCATCCCCTGCGGGCGCCCCAAGCCTCGGTAGTACACAGCCACCTCGCCCTTGGGCGTCACCCGGTAGAGGCAGTCGAAGCTCGAGGTCGTCGGCCCGGTTACGTAGAGGTGCTCGTCGGGGCCGACCGTCAGGTGATAGGCCGAGATGGAAGGCTCGATGGTGGCGAACACGAAAATCTGCCGCGCCGGCGCCGGGCTGGGCGCGATCTTGAAGATCGTTCCGCTGCGGTCCCCCACGTAGAGATTGCCCTCGCCGTCGAACGCCAGGCCGGTGGCCACGCCCATGCCTTCCGCGTACACGCTCATCTTGCCGTTGGGGCCGATCTGGTAGATGGAGCCGTCGTAGCGGCTCGAGACGAACAGCATGCCCTCGCGATCGATCGCCAGCCCCGTCGGGTTCATCAGGTCGTTCACGAAGGGCTTCAGGTCGTAATTCAGATCGATCTTGTAAACCGAGACGGGCGCTTTCTGGCCGCGCGCCCCGCTGAACGTCGTGTAGATGTTGCCGTGGGAGTCCACCACCGGGTTGGCGACCGGGTGGAGATTCTCGGCGATCGGTATGCCAAGCTGGCAGGTATAGGGCGGGCTGGACGCCTGACGATTCTCCACCACCAGCTTGCCCACCGTGGCGCCAGCCGGCACGCGCACGATCGCGAATTCATCGCCGCCCATGATCAGCGGCGCTTCTACGTCGCCCAGCCGCACGCGCAGGCGCTCTTCGCCGTTGGCGCGGAAACGGCTGCCGTGAACCCAGAATTCGCCGCCGGCGATGGCCGCCGCCGGCCGGATGCCCGCCACCTGCGGCCGTCCCCCGCCTTCCTTTCGCGCAAAGACCATTACACGGTGCCTATCTATGAGTTTAATCTGCGCAGGCCCGCCAGCACAACCGCGCCGTAGAGGCCCGCCACCACATCGTCGGCGACAATTCCCCAGCCGCCCGGCAGACGCTCGGCGGCGCGCGCCGGAGGCGGCTTCCAGATGTCCAGCGCGCGAAACACGAGAAACGCCGCCAGCCAGTATTTCCAATCCAGGCCCGGCGCGGCCGCCAGCGTCAGCCACATGCCCACTACCTCGTCGACCACCACGCGCCCCGGGTCTACAGACTGCCAATATCTGGCAGCCGCGCCCGCCGCCCAAACCGCCGGCAGCGCCAGCGCGAGCGCGGCGCCCGCCAGCGCCGCCGCCGGCCACCCCAGGCCCCAGAGCAGGGCCCACGCCACCGCGACCGCGCCCAGAGAGCCCGCCGTGCCCGGGGCCACCGGCGCGTAGCCGCATCCGCCCCAGGTGGCCAGCCAGATCGCCGCCCGCGGACGGCGTGCTTCACCCGCCATTTTGGCAGCACCGCGCCGCAGTCAGGCGGCCGCGATCTTCGGCCGCGGCCCACGCCACGACCGCGTCCATGCCCCCGCCCCAGCTCGCCGTCTGTGTGCGGCGTCCTTCAGTCGGCATTCTCGCCGCCGATCAGAGCGCCGGTCGGGGCGGGGGCGGCTTCCGGCTCGAGCGGCGTCGAGATCACGTAGGCGCCCGACGCCCACTGCCCGAGGTCGATCAGCCGGCAGCGCGGGTTGCAAAACGGATATTGCGGCGCTCCCTCCTCCACGTCCCGCTTGCACGTCGGGCATCTCACGGCAGCACGCGCAGCAGCTCCCTCACCGGCGCGGGGATCACCCCCGGGGCCGCTTCCGCCAGCAGCGTCCCCGTCAGGTCGTAATCATAGGATGCGGTGATCCGGGCCATCCGGATTTCGCCCGGCCGCGGCGCCGCCCCTTCGATGTCGTTGATGTAGGTCTTGCCGTCGATCTCCCGCGCCTGCGTCTCGAGCCGCCCTTCCCACAGCAGATCCGTCTCGCTCGACGGCCCTTCGACCAGCACGGGCAACGTCCGCCCCACCAGCCCCCGCTTCCGCGCCCGCGAGATTTTCCGCTGCAGCGCCAGCACCCGCCGCTGGCGATTGGCGATGGTCCGCCCGTCGACTTTCCCGTCGAGGGCGAAGCTGGCGCTGTTAGTCTCGTCGGAATAGCGGAAGACGCCGAGGTGGTCGAATTGCGCCGCTTCGACGAAGCCGCACAGCTCGCGGAAGTCCTCGTCGGTCTCGCCCGGAAACCCGACGATGAAGCTGGTGCGAATGGCCACGCCGGGGATCGTGCGCCGGATCCGCTCGATCAGCCGCAGGAAAATCTCCCCGCTCGCCCCGCGCTTCATTCGCTTCAGCACGCGGGAGCTGGCGTGCTGCAGCGGGATGTCCAGGTACTTGCACAGCCTATCGTGGGCGGCGATGGTGTCGAGCAGCCGCTGGGTCACCTTGTTCGGATAGGCGTAGAGAAACCGCACCCACCCAGCCCCGTCGATCTTCGCCAGCCGCTCGAGCAGCACGGCGAGTCCATCTTTCAGCCCGTAGTCCTCGCCGAAACAGGTGGTGTCCTGGCCGATCAAGTTGATCTCGCGAACGCCCTCGCGAAACAGGCTGCCCGCCTCGGCGACGACGCTCTCGACGCTGCGGCTGCGGAAGCGCCCGCGAAACTTCGGGATCACGCAAAAAGTGCAGGGATGATCGCAGCCCTCGGCGATCTTGAGGTAGGCGAGGTGCGGCGGCGTGGCCCGCACGCGCGGCGTCAGCTCGTGATAGAGATAGGCCTCCGGCGCCGGCGGCAGAAACGCCCCGTCGCCCCCTTCGCACAATTCCGCGATCCGCTCCAGCTCGTTGACGCCGATGACGACGTCGACCTCCGGGATGTCCCGGCGGATCTCCTCGCGGTAGCGTTCGACGAGGCACCCCGCCACGATCAGTTTCCGCGCCCGGCCGGTTTTCTTATGGCCGGCCATCTCCAGGATGGTGTTCACCGATTCCTGCTGCGCTGGGTGGATGAAGCTGCACGTATTGACTACTAAGACCTCAGCCTCCTCCGCCCGCGGCGTCAGCTGGTGGCCCCGCGCGGCGAGCTGCCCCATCATCACTTCGGTGTCGACGAGGTTCTTAGGACAGCCGAGACTGACGAAACCGATTTTCATGCGAGGAACGAGCGGCGATCGACGACGCCCTCATTCTACCACGCCGCGGTAGCTTAGAAGCTGTACTTCAGCACGAACTGAAGGACGCGCGCGTTGGTGATCGTCGCCAGGATGCGCCCGAAGTTGCCCGAGGCGCGATTGGTTTCCGGATTGTCGCCGAAAAGCGTGCCCGGCCGATCGCGCGCTCTTTCACGGGAGTCCCCCCTCCGATGAGATCCTGCAAACCAAGCCCTGCGTTCAATGGATTGTCCCATAACCAGCCCGGCCGTTGGCAGGGCCCCGCGCAATGGACCGGGTGCGCGACATAAATGTGGGCAGTCAGGCGGCAAATGATCGGGACTCCCAGTAGTCCTCGAATCGGCCGCTGAGGCGGCAAGAACGTAAGGCGAGGATAGTATTAGCTCCGCGCACCGTCCAGA
>Ga0247727_10005556_pt1 | contig 25463 bp, 26 predicted proteins | sample WisWelCaveWW1625_FD_202498 | JGI IMG/M metagenome (GOLD analysis project Ga0247727, IMG submission 202498) | Biofilm microbial communities from Wishing Well Cave, Virginia, United States - WW16-25 | ecosystem: Environmental > Aquatic > Deep subsurface > Groundwater > Cave microbial mat | place...
GCTCTGCGCGCCTCGCCGATCCACGCGGCCGTCCACCGTGCACGTATGCTAACCCGCCCGGCTCCTGCTTGCGCATTCCCCGGCCGGAGGGCCGATCCCTGCCTTGCCCAATTGACGGAACTTTCGGCGCCGCCTGGCAACCAATGCCCGTGGCGGCAACGCGGCCGGAACGTAGATCAGCGACCATCTGCTGTCAAATGACGCTCTGACACGTAGTATTTCAGAGCTTAAGGCGATTGCATGCGGTGCTGGCAATGCAACCTTGAGGCAACGCAGCCGCTGCCGTCAACCGCCGGCGTCGAGCCTAGCCGCCATCTGTTTCTCGCGCCGCCGCTGCACGGAAGAGGGGATGCGCAGCGCCTCGCGGTACTTGGCGACGGTGCGCCGGGCGATGTCGATGCCGTCGCGCTTCAGGAGCTCGACAAGCTTGTCGTCTGACAGCACGGCCTGCGCCGCCTCGGCATCGATGTGTTGGCGGATGCGGTGGCGCACGGCTTCCGAGGAGTGCGCCTCCTCGCCGTCGGCCGAAGCGATCGCCGACGTGAAAAAGTACTTGAGCTCGAACACGCCCCGGGGGGTGGCCATGTACTTGTTGGAGGTGACACGGCTCACGGTCGATTCATGCATCGAGATGGCTTCGGCAACCGTTTTCAGGTTGAGGGGCTTGAGATGCTCGATGCCATACGTGAGGAAGCCGTCCTGCTGGCGCACTATCTGCTCGGCCACGCGCAGGATGGTGCGCGCGCGCTGATCGAGGCTCTTGACCAGCCAGTTGGCGCTCTGCAGGCAGTCCAGCAGATACCCCTTGTCCTTGTCGGAGCGCGTGGTCTTGGTGACGGTGGCGTAATAGCTGCGGTTGACCAGCACGCGCGGCAACGTGTCGTTGTTGAGCTCCACGAGCCAGCTGCCGTCACGCGCCGGGCGTACCATGACGTCGGGCAGCACCGGCTGGATCTGCACGGTGCCGAACTGCAGGCCGGGCTTGGGATTGAGCGCCTTGATCTCGCTGATCATGTCGGCGAGCTCCTGGGCATCCACGCCCACGGCGCGCTTCAGCGCCGCGAGGTTGTGGCTGCCGAGCAGCCCCAGGTTGTCGAGCAGCCGAGCGATCTGCGGATCGTAGCGGTTCTGGTCGCGCAGTTGCAGGGAGAGGCACTCGGCAAGGTCGCGCGCGAACACGCCGGGCGGATCGAAGGCCTGCAGGATGCCGAGTACATTTTCGATCAGCGCGTTCGATGCGCCGAGTCGGGCGGCAAGGTCGTCGAGGTCGCCGCGCAAGTAGCCAGCCTCGTCCACCATGTGGATCAGGTGCGCGCCGATCAGGCGCTCGGCGGGGTCGCTGATGACGACGTGCAGCTGCTCGGTCAGATGGTCGGCGAGCGAGCGTCCGGCGGCGACGAACTCTTCGAGGTTGGCGTCGCCGCCGCCCAAGGCGCTACTGGTGCTGGGGCGCAGCGACGCCCACCCGCTTTGCTCGTGCTCGGCAACATTGGCGGTGCCCGCTGCGGCCTCGCCGGGCCCGGACGGCTCTTCCTGGGCAGAGCCGTTGACGGCGGGCGCGGCCTGGCCGATGGACCAGTCGCCCTCGCCGTCGCGATCCTCGTCGTCGCCGCGGCGTGGCGTGTCGACCTCGGCAACCGGCTCGGGGGCCGCTTCATCGCGCTCGAGCAACGGGTTGCGCTCAAGCTCGGTCTCCACGAACGAGCAGAGCTCCACGTTGGACAATTGAAGCAGCCGAATAGCCTGCTGCAGCTGGGGTGTCATCACCAGCTGCTGGCCCTGTCTGAGCTCCAATTTCGGCCAAAGCGCCATCGCGGCCCCGATCGTCACCAGGACGTGTCACGGGGTCAAGTTATAAGCACGCCGCATTAACCGAACATATCCCCCAGGTAGACCCGGCGGACGTCTTCATTGGCTATGATTTCCTGCGGGTTACCATGCGTAAGGACCTGACCGTCATAGATTATGTAGGCCCGGTCGACGAGGCTCAAGGTCTCGCGCACATTGTGGTCCGTGATCAGCACGCCAATGCCGCGTGCGGTGAGTTGGCGCACCAGCTGCTGGATGTCGCCAACGGCCAGCGGATCGATGCCGGCGAAGGGCTCGTCGAGCAGCATGAACGACGGCCGGCTGGCCAGCGCCCGGGCGATCTCGCAGCGCCGCCGCTCGCCGCCAGACAGCGCCAGCGACGGCGACTTCCTCAGGCGAGCGATATTGAACTCCTCGAGCAGGCTGTCGAGCTGTTCCCTGCGCCGCTTGCGGTTGCCCTCCACCAGTTCCAGCACCGCCATGATGTTCTGTTCGACGGTGAGGCCGCGGAAGATGGAGGCCTCCTGCGGCAGGTAGCCGATGCCGAGGCGGGCGCGGCGATACATCGGCAGGTGCGTCACGTCGCGGCCGTCGAGCGTGATCTGGCCGGCATCGGCCGGCACCAGCCCGGTGATCATGTAGAACACGGTGGTCTTGCCGGCGCCGTTCGGGCCGAGCAGGCCGACCGCCTCGCCGCGGCCGGTGGCGAGACTCACGCCCTTCACCACCATGCGGCTGCGATAGGTCTTCTGCACGTTGACCGCAGTGAGCCAACCCTTGCCGCCGATCGCCTCGGCCTCGTCGGGCTCCATTGCATGGCCGTTGCCGACACCGCGCCGTTGCGCCGACGCACGCCGGCCGGTGCCGCCGCTCTTGGCCTTGCCGGATTTCCAACGCAGCGGGATCAGCTTCATCGCGTCATTGGCTCCGCAGCGCCGGGCTCGCGCTGGTGCTTGGCTGCCATCCCTCGCGGGGCTTGGCCGTGGGCTCGTTGGAGAGGAGCCTCTTGACCTCGCCCTTGGCCTTCTCCTGCGCCTCCTTAGGATAGAACAGCAGGCACTGCTTGCCAGGCGGACATGTGCGGCTGGCGGGGTCGATTGGTGGAGTGGGTTGCGGGCCGCTGGCCGGCGGGGACGCGCTGACGGCCGGCGCTGGCGCAGCGTCCGGCTCGACCTCGAAGCGATACATGCCGGTCGTGAGGTCGATCTTGAGGCGGGGTCCCTCCGCCACGTCCTTGCCGCGTGAGACGACCACGCGCCCGCCCAACAGCACGGTATTGGCCTTGACGTCGAAGTCGGCCCAATCCCCGGTCGCCGTCTGGCCGTCCCGGGACGTGATCAGCACCTTCTGCCTGGCCTCGATGCGCAACAGCTGGGCCGACCCCTTGCTGGCCGCGTCCTCTCCGGGGCCGGGCGCGGCGCTGGCGATCCCGAAGGCGGCCTGGCCCGCGTAGAACGCCACCATCTCCACGGTGCGGACGACGAAGTCGCCCTGCTGGGCCTTGACGTTACCGCGGAAAATGGCCTGCCGGACCTGGTCGTGGACGTCGAGCGTGTCGGCCTCGACGTCCATGGGCGCGTTGGGGTCGGTCCGGAACGAGCCGACGAGGCTGTCCTGCAAGCTCGCGACCGCCCCGGCCGCGACCGACTTCGCCTTGGCGGCGGGGGCCGGCGCCTTGTTGTCGCTCTGGTACATGGTTGCGGCGATGCGGCCGGCGGGCTGGTCTCGATCGCCCGGCGAATCGAGCCTGCTTCTGCCGGAGCGGCGATCGACGTAGAGGCGACGTCCCTGCAGCACGTTTCGCTGCTGGTTGACAAGCACGTTGCCGGTGAACAGCGCGGTATCGGCCCTGGCGTCGAAATCGACCTCGTCGCTCGACACGCGCCGGTCGATGCCGGAGGTCATGACCGCCCCGTCCTTGGCGACGAGGCGCGACAGCCGCGAGCCCTCGCTCGGCTGCGCCGAGGAGGACGTCGTTAGCCCGGCCGCGGCCCTGCCCTCGTAGAGCACATGCAGCTGCGGCGACCGCAGCGTCGATTCGCCCTGCACGGCCACGACGCTGCCGGTGAACAGCGCCGCCCTGGCGTTGTCGTTGACGTAGAGCTGCTCGGAGGTGACGTCGACCGGCTGGCGGGCATCCCCGCCTAGAATGGTGTTCTGGCCAGCCAACCCTGACTGGGCCAGCCGCACCGAGACGTTGCCTACAAAGGTCGTCTCGCGCGTATCGGTGCGCATGGTCATGGCCGAGCCGCGCACGCGGCCGGTCGGCATCGTGACATCGACCGGATGTCTGGAGATGACGCGGTTCTCCTTGGAGTAGACCGTGGCCCGCGACATGCGCGCCTTGAGCCCGTTGGACGCGTCGATCTCGATGCCGTCGTAGAGCTCGAGCTCGCTCTTGGCGTTGTCGAGGAGGCCGTGCTTGGCTTTCAGCTTGGTGACGACGTTGTTGGCCTGCACCAGGTCGCCGTCGACATCGACGAGCTTGATGGGCGCCTGCTGGTTGAATTCCAGAATGGCCTTTTTGGCGCGCACCTCGTAGCGGCCGCCGTCCTTGGTGAGGCCGAAATAGCTCGGGTTCTTCATCGTCAGGTCGTCGGCCGTAAGCTCGATCTGGCCGACGTTGAGGCTGCCGGGCCCGAACCGCCAGCTGGTGGCCAGGATCAGCCCGTAGAAGGCGAGGAAAGCGGTCGCGCTGATCGGCAAGGCCAGGCGGAGAAACCGGACCAGCTTGGTATGGCGCCGGGCGGAACGGAACGCGCGCTCCCGCTCGCTCGTGCTGGGCGCCCCCAGGGCAGAGCTTCGCCGCTCACCCCGGTTGCGCGTATCCATCGTTATGGCCATGGCCCGCGTCACCCCGTTGCGGCAAGCCCGAGGCCGCCGCGTCATCCAGACGCGCTAACTGGCTGGGAATTTGGGTGATATTGGGACCCAACGCAAGCGCCCGGGGTACGATTGGGGCGATCGGCGCTAGCTTTTACCGCCCATTTCGGCCGGCGGCGCGACGGCCCACCGCAGCGGCGCGGCTCGTCGCCGCCCAACAGCCGGCCCCGGAGCGTTCTCGCCGTCCGGAGGTGGGGCGGGGATTCGCGCTACCGGCGCCAGCTTCGCGAGCACGGCCCGCAGGAGGCTGTCAGCGCGCTTGTTGAGCGCCCCCTCGTCGGTTTCCGTCAGCGCCAGCCCGCAGTTGAGTGCCGTTCGATAGGCCACGCGCTCCGGGATGGCGCCTGGCAGCACCGCAAATCCGGCCTCCTCCAGGTGGGCGCGGGCGGCATCCTCCTCGCCCTTGGCCATGGTGCGACAGAGAGCGAACGCCAGGCGCTCGCGCGGGATGCCGAGATTGGCCAGCGCATGGAACACGAGCACCGCCGGGCGCAGATCATCGAGGCTCGGTCCCGTCGGCTGCACGACGAGATGGGCGCGCCGGACGAGGTGCAGAGTGGCATCCTTCACCTGGCCGGGCGTGTCGAGGATCATGAGCTCGCCGGACCGCGCGGTGACCAGGGCCTCGCCCGCGTCGGAGAAGGCTTCGACCGCAACCGCCGGCAGATGCCCGTTGCCCTTGCGCGTGTTGCCCCACAACAGCAGCGTGCGTTGCTGAACGCCGAGGTCGGCGAGCCTGGCCACGAGGCCGGCGCTGACGGCAACCAGCGCCAGGGTGCGCGCCAACGTGCTCTTGCCCACACCACCTTTCTGACTGACGAAGGCAACGATTGCCGGAGATGGGCGGAATGCGTTGTAGGGGGCCATGGGCAGGTCGCCGCAATTCTCGCGATGGCAATCGAAGCGTCGGGCCGCGGAGAACACCGGAGCACTTGTTCATGCCATTGTCGGTTCGAGTATCCTTGCAGCTGAGGACCATTGGGGGCTCGCCCCAATGGTCCTTTCCCCCGCACCCAGCGCCGCCCGATTATGCCTGGCGGCACTCCACACCACACCGCGCCCGACACCGGAGCCGTCCGAGCTCTCCCTTGCCGACGACCCCATCGAGCGCCTGCACCTTGCCGAACGTGACATCGGGCATAGCGGCCCGCAAATTGTCACGCTTTCGCTTTAGTGTGCGTGTCCCACCCGATCAACGTCTAAAGGCGTCTCAACGGGGACAAGGCATGACCGACGATTGGAGCGAGTTCGTACGGCGCTACCGGCTGCGCCACGGACTGACGCAAGAGCGGCTGGGCGGCGTGATCGGGGTGTCGCAGCGGACCATCTCGCGCTGGGAGCGAGGGGAGGACAGGCCGAGCCTCGATCAGCAGAAGCGGCTGAGAGACCTGGGATTCGAGCCGACAGGCGTGTTGCTGCAGAGCATCGCCGCGTCGGTGAGGCATTGCCCCGCACCCCGCGCCCTGTCGCGCACGCAACGGCTCACCCTGCAGGCCCTGTCGGCGCCCGCCATTGCCAAGCGCCCCTCGGTGACGGCCTGGATCGGCCACGACCTCGCCGGCATCGCCTGCGGCGTGCTGCAGGAGATGCTCGATGACCGAGCCCTACAGACCGCCATCGCGCACCGCGAGGTCGCCTGCATGCTGGCCACGACGCGCAGTGTCCTGCGCACGGCGGAGCACGCAGCGATCGGGGCCTATCAGACCACCATCACCTATTTCTTCCACGAGGGCACGCTCTACAGCGACGCCGTCTCCGTGCCCGCCCTGCCTGATGCGCCCCTAGGCTACCGGGCCATCGCCATGGACGAGGTGGTCGGCGAGTAGAGATCCCGGCCGGAGCGCCACGAGGCGTCGTCTATGACGCGGCGCGTCAGCCAAGTGCCGCCTTCACGGCGGAGCGGATCTGCTCGAGCGTGAACGGCTTGGTGATGATGCGGGCGATGCGGCCCTTGAGGTGCTCGGCGCGGCCAAACTCGCCAGCGAAGCCCGACATCAAGACGACGCGCAGCGTCGGTGCCGCCGCGAGGCCCTTCTCGACCAGCTCGATGCCGTCGACGCCCGGCATTTGCACGTCCGAGATCAGGAGCTCGATGCGATCGGGGGCGGCTTGCAGCTTCTCCAGCGCCTCGGCGCCGTCCTGTGTGACGATCACCTGGTGGCCGTCCAACGCCAGGGCGCGCTGCACCAGATCACGGGTCGCAGCGTCGTCCTCGGCCAGAAGGATGCGTGCCATGTTGAACTCCAACTCTGAGCTGCGTGCTACTCCCGCACCAGGCGCCCAACGAACGGCAGCTCGCGGAAGCGGTGCGCCAGATCCATGCCGTAGCCTACCACAAATACGTCAGGACATTGGAATGCGCTGTAGTCGGCGCCGATGTCGGCCGCTCGCGGCACCGGCTTGTCGAGCAGCACGCAGGTGAGCACCCGCCGCGCTCCGCGGGCTGCGATCAGGTCCTTGGCGTAGGCCAGCGTGCGCCCCGATTCCAGGATGTCGTCGACGATGAGGACATCGCGGCCGGTGACGTCGGTCTCGAAGTCGCGCAGGATCTCGACCTGACCCGAGGAGGTGGTGGCGTCGCGGTAGCTCGACAGCGAGATGAACTCGATCTGCGGCGACAGCCCCGCCCGGTGCAACGCCCGGATCAGGTCGGCGGCGAACACGAAGCTGCCCTTGAGCACGGCGATGACGACGAGATTGTCGAGGCCGGCACGGGCGATGCTGGCGGCCATGGTGTCGATGCGCTCGGCGATGGCGCCCTCGGAGAAGATCACGTCGATCCGTTCTGTCGGGCGCGTGGGGCCTGTCATGGCAACCTCCTCTCGCCAACTCTGGGCGCGGCTCGGGCTCGGACTTTCATAGCAGACGGAGGGCCCCGAGCAGGCCTTGCGTGGCAGCTTGTCGCTGCAGGCCAGTCCCATCAGACCGCCACAATCCTCCACGATTGATCATTCTTCCCAGCTTGCGCATAAAAGACGTGTGTTCGCTCGGTCCGCGAGGCGAGACAGGGTTTGATCAGACTCAACAGCATCGGCTTGAAGTACGGGCGGGGCAACGAAGTGCTGCGCGACGTGACCTTCCATTTGCGCCCCGGCTCCTTCCACTTCCTCACCGGCCCCTCGGGCTCGGGCAAGACCTCGCTGCTGCGCATGCTGTTCATGTCGATCGGGCCGACGCGCGGCCAGATCTACGTGCTGGGCCAGGACATTGCCCACGTTACCCCCTCCAAGCGCGCGCAGCTGCGGCGCCGCATCGGCATCGTGTTCCAGGACTTCCGCCTGCTCGAGCACTTCACCACCTGGGAGAACGTGGCTCTGCCTCTGCGCGTGACCGGCAAGCGGGTATCGGACTACAAGGAGGATGTGACCGACCTCCTGCAATGGGTGGGGCTCGGCGACCGCATGTACTCCTACCCCTCCGTGCTGTCGGGCGGGGAGAAGCAGCGCGCCGCCATCGCCCGCGCCGTCATCAACAAGCCCGAGCTGCTGCTCGCCGACGAGCCGACGGGCAACGTCGACCCGCAGATGGCGCGCCGCCTGCTGCGGCTCTTCATCGAGCTCAACCGGCTCGGCACCTCGGTCGTCATCGCCACTCACGATCATCAGCTGATGCGCCAGACCAAGGCACCGCGGCTCGAACTGCACGAAGGCCATGTCCGGATCGTTTGACAGGCCGGGCGGGCCCCCCACGCTGGATCCGTCGCGCTCGCGGTCGGATCACGATCGCCTCACCGGGCCGCCGACCGGCGCCGCGACATCGACCAGCGCGCGCCTGCACACCGGGCCGCCGCCGCGGCTCGAGACCGGCGGCGCGGATGCGACCACCCGCGGGCGGCGCGCCGATATCTCCCAGACGAGCGGGCCGATCGTGCCGGCCGGGTCCGTCACCGGCCGTTCGCTGACGCTCGTCATCACCATCATGTGCTTTCTCGCCTGCCTCACCGCGGGCGCGGTGTACATGATGAACCAGTCGGCGTCCGCCTGGCTGCGCGATATCGCCAGCGAGGTGACGGTGCAGGTGGAGGCGCGCGACCGCCCCGACATCGACAAGCTCGTCGCCGATGTCGCCGCCTTCCTCTCGCGCCAACCGGGCATCACCTCGGTACGCGTGTTCAGCATCGCCGACTCGGCCAACCTGCTCGAACCGTGGCTCGGCCAGACCGAGGCGCTCAAGGCTCTGCCCGTGCCGCGGCTGATCGCCATCGAGCTCGACCGCAGCTCGCCGCCGGATCTCGATGCGATGCGAGCCACGCTCGGCCGGCAGTTCAAAGGCGTCGTGCTCGACGATCACCGGCGCTGGCAGCAGCAGATCCGCACCATCACGCGCTCGTTCGCGCTGGGGGGGCTCGCCATCCTCCTGCTGGTCGGCGCCGCCACCACCGCGGTCATCGTCTCGGCCACCCGGAGCGCAATGGCGGCCAACCGCGAGATCGTCGAGGTGCTGCACTTCGTCGGCGCCACCGATCGCTTCATTGCCCGCGAGTTCGAGCGGCATTTTCTGCGCCTGGGTGTCCGGGCCGGCGTCGTCGGGGCGCTGTGGGCGATGTTCGTTTTCCTGGCCATGCCGACGGTGATGGAGCTCCTGGGCGGCGGCGGGGTGACAATCGCCGAGCTGCGCCGCCTGATCGGCATCGCCTCGCTCGACGCGTCCGGCTATTTCCTGCTCGGCATCGTGGTGCTGGTCATCGCCTCCTTGTGCATGCTGACCTCGCGCATCGGCGTCTACCGCATCCTCAATAGTCAGCATTGATCTTCCCGCGCGGAAAATCTGTTTACGCTGCCGCTGCTGCCGGTCACAAACAGGTCCAAATCGGCTACTCTAGTGTCCTGTCTCGGAATTGCCGATGACCACCTAGCCGCAAAGTTGGTCGGCAATTCCGAGGCGCCACACTAGTCGCCTGACGGATGTGCCGACACCGGACCCACGCCGGGGACGACCCGTTCGGAGAGGAGCCGTGACTCGAGCAGGCAGGCTACTCGCAGCAGCCGTGGCCGGAGGGCTGTTCGCATTCCTCGGCGGCTTCGTCGTATTCGCAAGCTCCATCTCGCACTACACCCCCTCCGCCGGCGGCAAGGTGGACGGCATCGTCGTGCTCACCGGCGGGGAGCATCGGCTCAAGGAGGCGGCGCGGCTCTTGGCCGACGGCCGGGGGAGGCGACTCCTGATCTCCGGCGCCAACCGCATGGCAACCCGCGACGACCTGCACGCCAAGAGCGGCCTGAGCGCGACATTGTTCGACTGCTGCGTGGACATCGGCTATGCGGCGCACGACACGATGGGCAACGCCGACGAGACCAGAGACTGGGCTGCCGCCCGTGGCTACGCCACGCTGATCATCGTCACGTCGAGCTACCACATGCCGCGCAGCCTGACCGAGCTCGGGCGGGCCTTGCCGAGGATGACGCTGATTCCCTACCCCGTGGTGTCACGCAACTTCCGCACCGAGCGCTGGTGGATGCATGCGGCGACGGCGCGGCTGCTCTTCTCCGAGTACGTCAAGTTCCTGCCCTCGGCGGCCCGTTACGGCGTGGCGCGGCTGTTTGGATCGTGGGAAGGCAGCGCCCTAGCCAACAGCGTGGGCATGCGCGCGTCGAGCACCTGAGGCTTGCCACCCCGATGCTGCGCTCCCTCGCCTTTCTCGTCGTGTTCTACGTCAACACCGCCGTCTTTCTTGCGCTCGGCAGCTGGCTGCTGCTCGCGCCGCGCCGCTGGGCGATGGAGGGCTTGCGCCTCCATGGGCTGGCTAGCCTGTGGTGGCTGAAAGTGATCTGCGGCACTCGGCTCGAGGTGCGCGGCCGCGAGAAGCTGCCGCAGGGCGCCTGCCTGATCGCGGCCAAGCACCAGTCGGCGCTCGACACCTTCGCGCTGATCCCCGTGTTCCGCGATCCCGCCATGGTGATGAAGGCCGAGCTCGGCTGGATCCCGCTGTACGGCTGGTTCTCGCACAAATTCCAGCACATCTTCGTCAAGCGCGAGCGCGGGCCCGTTGCGCTCAAGGGGCTGATCCGCGACGCCCGCGATCGCGCGGGCCAGGGCCGCGAGATCGTAATTTTCCCGGAAGGCACGCGCCGCCCGCCGGGCGCCGAGCCCGACTACAAGCCAGGCTTCATCGCGCTCTACGAAGGCCTGGGCCTGCCCTGCTACCCGCTGGCGCTCAATTCCGGCCTGTTCTGGCCGCGGCGCAGCTTCGTGCGCTACCCCGGCACCATCGTCATCGAGGTGCTGGACGCGGTCCCGCCGGGGCTGCCGCGGGCGGAGGCACGCCGGCTGATCCAGGAGCGCATCGAGACGGCCTGCGCACGCCTGATCGTGGAGGCCCGCACCGGGCCCAACCCGCCACCGCTGCCGGCGGAGCGGGCTACGGTCTGATTTTGCTTTGGACGCTGCGTCAAATGTCCATCATGCTGGAGCAACCGCGAGTGCAGGTTGCACGCATGATCTCGATCGCTTGACTTGAGAGGTGCGCCTTGACCCAGCCGTTGCAGGCTTCCCCCGCAGAACCGCTGTTCAATCCGATGTCGCCGGCGGTGATCGCCGATCCTTATCCGCACTACCACCGCCTGCGCGGCGTCGATCCCGTGCACCGCTCGCCGCTCGGCTTCCTGGTGGCGAGCCGCCACGCCGACGTGAGCCTGGTGCTGCGCGACAAGCGCTTCGGCAAGGACTTTGTGGGCCGCATGACACGGCGCTTCGGGCCAGCGGTAATGGAGGAGCCGGTCTACCGCAGCATGCGCCACTGGATGCTGCAGCAGGACCCGCCCGATCACACCCGCCTGCGTGGCCTGGTGGTGAAGGCCTTCACCGCCCGCCGGGTCGAGGACATGCGCCCGCGCATCCAGCGGATCGTGGATGCCACGCTCGACCGTGTGGCGGCGCGCGGCCACATGGACCTGATCAGCGACTTCGCCTTCCGCCTGCCGGTGACGGTGATCTGCGAGATGCTGGGCATCCCGGAAGAAGACCACGAGATGTTCTTCATGGGGGCACGCACGGGCGCGCGGCTGCTCGATCCCGTGCCGCTCTCGCGCGCGGAGATCGACGAGGCGAACGCCGGCAATCTCGCCCAGGCCGAATACTTCCGCTCGCTGTTCGAGCTGCGCCGGCGCCAGCCCGGCGACGACCTCACCACCCAGCTGGTGCAGGCCGAGGAGGCCGGCAACAGGCTCTCCAACGAGGAGCTGACGGCCAACATTATCCTGCTGTTCGGCGCGGGCCACGAGACCACCGTCAACCTGATCGGCAACGGCCTGCTGGCGCTCTACCGCAGCCCCGACCAGCTGCGGCTGCTGCAGGGCGAGCCCGCGCGCATCGCCAACGCCATCGAGGAATTCCTGCGCTACGACAGCTCGGTGCAGCTCACCGGACGCACGGCGCTCGAGGACGTCGAGGTCGGCGGCACGCTGGTGGCGAAGGGCGAGACGGTGCTGTGCTTGCTCGGTGCGGCCAACCGCGATCCGGCCGTCTATCCCGACCCCGACCGGCTCGACATCACAAGGGCCAGCATCCGCCCGCTGTCGTTTGGCGGCGGCATCCACTTCTGCCTCGGCGCGCAGCTGGCCCGCATCGAGGGCGAGATCGCCATCGCCACGCTGCTGCGGCGCTTCCCGAGCCTGAGGCTCGACGACGCGGAGACGCCCGACTGGCGCCAGACCTTCGTGCTGCGCGGGCTCAACCGGCTGCCGGCGAGTTGGTAGGTGCGGGCCAAGGCGGGAAGACCTTGCCGCCGCCCGGATCGCCTGGTTCGAGCGCCAGATCGCCGCGCTGGAGAAGAAATAGGTTGGTCCGGTGCTGGAACGGCCCCAGGCATTGCCTCACCACAGGCACGCCGCGCCCAAACCTGCGAGAACCTGGTCCGAGGTCACGACCGTGAGCTCCTCGCTTGCAGCTTGTGCGACGAGCAGCCGATCGAAAGGATCGCGATGTGCGACGCGCATCAACCCCGCCGCCCGCGCGTGCGAAACCTCGATCGGGAGAAGTCGAAAGCCTTCAGCTGCGATCTCGCGCTCGAAGTTGTCGATCAGCCACTTGGCCTCCGGCCATTTGCCCTGCCCCACCTTGATGGCGATCTCCCACGCTGTGGCCACGCTGACGTGCGCAGTGTCCGGGTCGCCTACCAAGACTTGTCGCGCCGGAGCGCTGAGCCGCGTGTCGTCGGTCAGCCACCAGAACAAGACGTGGGTATCGAGCAACGTCCTCAATCGGGCTTACCGTACCAGTCGCTCAGCTCCTCCTCCGACATCGGCTCCATCAGCCGCGCCGGCACGGTCAGCTTGCCTTTCAGCCGACCTGGCTTTCGCTCCAGACGGTCTGCCGCCGCGCGCAAGGATTGCGGCAGCGGCTCGAGGCGCACGCGCTCGCCCGATGGAGCCTCGATGATGATGGTTTCACCAGCGGCCGCGCGATGGATGAGGCCCGGCAGGTCCTGCTCGGCTCTGGTGGTCGGGATCGTGTCCATGCGGAAATTATGGATGGCGACCCGCCTCGTTGCAAGATTCGCGGGGCCGGCATGTTTCGGCGAGGAGTTGCAGGCGCCGTTACACACAAAAAAGCAGGGCGCCTCAAGCGGGGAGAGGCGCCCTGGTCTGGTGACCCGCCCGGTGCGGGGTTTGAGCGGGTCGCACAGACAACGATCGGGCTCAGCGAGTTATTCTTGACTGTTGCGAATCATTTTGCGCCATCCCGGCATAAGGGCGCTTGAGGGCGCTTGACTAGTCGGAACAAACAAGGAACAATGGCGCTCTGAGGCGCCCCGCCATGGGGTTCTTAACGCGAAATCCCTATATTCATCAGTGTGTCCTCCTCACGTCGGCCGATGCGCACCAAGCTCCCCCCGCTGCCCCGGATCTCCGAGCAGATCTGGGACATGAAGTACCGCCTGAAGGCGGCGGACGGCGCTGCGCTCGACCGCGGCATCGAGGATACCTGGGCGCGGGTAGCCAAGGCCGTAGCTGCCGCCGAGCCGAAGCGGGCACGCGCGCGCCGGGCGAAAGAGTTCGCCGACGCCATGGCCGATTTCGCTTTCCTGCCGGCGGGCCGCATCCTGGCCGGCGCCGGCACGGGGCGCGCGGTCACGCTCTTCAATTGCTTCGTGATGGGCGCAATCGAGGACGACCTCTCCTCCATCTTCGACAACGTCAAGGAAGCCGCGCTGACCATGCAGCAGGGCGGCGGCATCGGCCACAACTTCTCCACGCTGCGCCCCAAGGGCGCGCTGGTGCGCAGCATCGGCGCCGACGCCTCGGGGCCGGTGAGCTTCATGGACGTGTGGGACGCCATGTGCCGCACCATCATGTCGGCAGGCGCCCGGCGCGGGGCGATGATGGCGACCTTGCGTTGCGACCATCCCGACATCGAGGCCTTCATCGACGCCAAGGCCGACCCGGCGCGGCTGCGCAACTTCAACCTGTCGGTGCTGGTGACGGACGCCTTCGTCCGCGCCGTGCGCGAGGACGCGGCCTGGCCGCTGGTGTTCGGCGGCAAGACCACCAAGACCGTGCCGGCCCGCGCGCTGTGGGACCGCATGATGCGCGCTACCTACGACTACGCCGAGCCGGGCGTGGTGTTCATCGACCGCATCAATGCGGAGAACAACCTCGCCTACTGCGAGGAGATCAGCGCCACCAATCCTTGCGGCGAGCAGCCGCTGCCGCCGCACGGCGCGTGCCTGCTGGGCTCGATCAATCTGGCGCGGCTGGTGGACAAGCCGTTCACGGCCGAGGCGCGGCTCGACGCAGAGCGGCTCGCGGCCCTCACGGCCACGGCGGTGCGGTTCCTGGACAACGCCATCGACATCTCGAACTACCCGCTGCCGGCGCAGAAGAAAGAGGCCAAGGCCAAGCGCCGCATCGGCCTGGGCGTCACCGGGCTCGCCGACGCCCTGATCCTGGCCGGCTTGCGCTACGGCAGCCCGCTAGCCGTGGCGCTGGCCGAGGGCTGGATGGCGGCGATCGAGCGCGCGGCCTACCTCGCCAGCGCCGAGCTCGCGCGCGAGAAGGGCGCGTTCCCGCTCTACGACAAGGAGCGCTTCCTGGCGGGGGCGCACATCCAGCGCCTGCCCGCCGACGTGCGCGAGGCCTTAGCCCGCCACGGCATCCGCAACGGGCTCCTGACCTCGATCGCGCCGACCGGCACCATCTCGCTGCTGGCCGGCAACGTCTCCTCCGGCATCGAGCCGGTGTTCGACTTCCGCTACGAGCGGCGCGTGCTGGAGCGCGACGGCTCGACGCGCACCGAGACGGTGGAGGACTACGCGCACACCCTCTACCGCGAGATGTTCGGCGCCAAGGCGCCTCTCACGGCGGCCTTCGTGACGGCGGAGGAGCTTGCCCCCCGCGCGCATCTGGAGATGCAGGCCGCGCTGCAGCGCCACGTCGACAGCTCGATCTCCAAGACCATCAACTGCCCGGCCGACATCTCCTTTGCGGCCTTCAAGGACGTTTATCTCGAGGCCTACGATCTGGGACTGAAGGGCTGCACCACCTACCGGCCGAACGCGGTGACGGGGGCGGTGCTGAGCCGGTCCACCCCGGCCAAGCCCACCGAGGCCGCCCCGCCGGCGCCGCCCGTCCACGCCGCGACCAAGGCCGCGACCGAGGCACGCGCCGGCGATACCCCGCTCCTGCCCGGGCTCGTGCTCCCCGAGCGCCAGGGCGAGGTCGTCTATATGGCCAAGCCGCTCGAGCGCGAGGGCGTGCTGGCGGGCTACACCTACAAGATCCGCTGGCCCGGCTCCGATCACGCCATGTACATCACCATCAACGACATCGAGCAGGGTGGTCCTGCCGGAGGCGGGCAAACGGCAAGACGGAGACCGTTCGAGATCTTCATCAACTCCAAGAACCTCGAGCACTACGCCTGGACGGTGGCGTTGACCCGCATGATCAGCGCCATCTTCCGTCGCGGCGGGGACGTCTCCTTCGTGGTGGAGGAGCTGAAAGCCGTGTTCGACCCGCAGGGCGGCCAGTGGATGGGCGGGCGCTACGTGCCGAGCCTGCTCGCGGCCATCGGCGGCGTCATCGAGACCCATATGCTGCGCACGGGCTTCCTGACGCCGGCCAAGCCGCCCGCCGAGGAGGAGGGCGCCGGGGTGCGCGCGCTCGCCGCCGGCGAAGGGCGCAGCGCGCCGGAGCCGGGGCGGGAGCACGGCCGCGGCCGGGCCTGCCCCCGCTGCAGCTCGCCGTCGCTGCGCCGCGAGGAAGGCTGCTGGCTGTGCGACGCTTGCGGCTATTCCAAGTGCAACTAAACGCCGGCGCCGGCGTTGAGTGTCGGGCGTGGCCGCTGCCGTCGAGGCATCGTGAACCGCGCGTGATCGGGCAATGCCTTGAAAACACACGCCTCTCGTCACATTTCGGCTGGAAATCGCGCCTACCAAGAACACTACGCCGACCCGCCGCACACGCAACCCGGTTCGCAAATGGCTGCCCACATTCTCAGTCTTTGGCCTGTCGCCGATCGAGGCCGGGCGCCCGCGCAACCGGCGGCTGGCGTTGGCTTGAGCGCGCCCCTGCGGTCCGAGCTCTGGCACGGCGCCTCGGGCCGGCGCTACATGCACACGGTCTACAGCCTGATCGGCTGCCCGCCCCTGCCCAAGGCGACCTATGTGCTGGTGCGCCGCGAGGCCGACGGTCGATCAAGCGCGCTCGGCATTGCCAGCGCCGACAGCGACGCATCGACCCTGAACCTGGCGCGCGTGCGCCAGCGCGGCGCCGAGCTCGGCGCCAACGAGGTGCACGTGCATTGCCGCGCCGAGACCGAGGCCGAGCGCCGCCTCGCCGTTTGCGACTTGCGCGCCGGCCAGTTCGGCGTGCTCGGCGCCGAGCCCTCGCGCGCCAGCGCCTGACCAGCGCGTCCCTTCATCCGGCGAAACTGTAGAACCGTGGCCGTCGCCGCGGCGGCTCGCCCGTGGTCTACGCCAGCCGCAGGCGGTGCGTGAAGCGCCGGCGTTCGGCCAGCGAGAGCCAGCGGGTCGACACAGGCCGCGCGCGCCAGGCGCGCATGAGCGCCTCCGCATAGGGGCTGGCGTGGCCCGCCGCGGGGGCGCGCGCCGCATGCGGGCCGATGAGAACCAGCAGGCGCTCGAGCTCGCGCTCGCGGATGCCGAGCTCGCCCAGATGGCGCAGCGTGTTGATGAGATAGTCGAGGTTGCCGCCGGAGATGCCCTTGGCGCCGCGGATGAGGCGGGCCTGCAGGGCGAGCGGCAGGCGGCCGGCGTAGCCCGGGTGCGCCCGCTCCACGATATAGGCGAGCGCCATCACCTCGCGGCGCTCGCCGCCGATCAGCTGCACCGGCACTGTGGCGCTGCGGTAGACTGCGTAGATCTGCTCGCGCGCGTTGAGATAGCGCACCGTCTCGGGCACCTGGGCCGCGGCGATGCGATAGGCGATGCCCTCGCAGGTACCGCCGCGGTCGAGCCCGAGCACGAGGCCCATGCGCTCAGGCGCGCCGCGGTGGTGCACGGAGTAGATGCAAAAGCAGCGCCGGTAGCCAACCAGGCGCGCGTGCCGGGCCTCCTCGTAGGCGACGCCCGGCCGCCACATCAGCGAGCCGTAGCCGAACACCCAAAGGTCGTGGTCGGTATCGCTCATGCGCCTTTCGGCTTCGCGCCCGCGCCGTGCCGTCCGAAGTCGGGGGCCTCGGTATCCTGACCCGCCTCGATGATGCCGCGCCGCGTGGCGCGCGCCTCCACGAACAGCTGGTAGAGCGTGTCGCCCTCGCCGAAGCGGATGGCGCGCTGCAGGGCGGTCAGGTCCTCGCTGAAGCGGCCGAGCATCTCGAGCACCGCCTCCTTGTTGTTGAGGAAGACGTCGCGCCACATGGTGGGATCGGAGGCGGCAATGCGCGTGAAGTCGCGAAAGCCGCCGGCCGAGAACTTGATCACCTCGGTGTCGGTGACGCGCTCGAGGTGGTGAGCGGTGTTGACGATGTTGTAGGCGATGAGGTGGGGCACGTGGCTGGTGATGGCGAGCACCAGGTCGTGGTGCTGGGCGTCCATGATCTCGACCTGCGACCCGCACGCGCGCCAGAAGGCGGCGAGCTTGTCGACGGCGGCCGCATCGGCGCCCTCCGGCGGGGTCAGCACGCACCAGCGTCCGTCGAACAGCTCGGCAAAGCCGGATTCGGGGCCCGAGTGCTCGGTGCCGGCGATCGGGTGGCCGGGAATGAAATGCACGCTCCTCGGCACGAAGGGGCCGACGTCGCGCACCACGGCGCCCTTGACCGAGCCGACGTCGGTCAGGATGGCGCCGGGCGCGAGCTTGCCGGCGATCGCCTCGGCGATGCGCCCGTAAACGCCGACCGGCGCGCACAGGATGACGAGATCGGCGCCGTCGACGGCCTCGGCGGCGCCGGCATAGACTGAGCCCACCAGGCCGAGACGGAGCGCCGCATCGCGGGTCTTGTCGCTCTGCGCGTGACCGACGATGGAGCGCGCCAGCCCGCGCCGGCGCATGGCGTGGCTGAGCGAGGAGCCGATCAGCCCAAGGCCGATCAGGGCGACCCGCTCGAACATCGGCGCCATCATGACCGCCCCATGAACTCGGCCAGCGCGGCCACCACCGCGCGGTTGTCGTCGGCGGTGCCGATTGTCATGCGCAGGCAGGCCGGCAGCCCGTAGGCGGCGACGCGGCGCAGGATGATGCCGCGCGACTTGAGCAGCTCGTCAGCGGCGGCGGCATCCTTGCCCTTGGCCGCAGGGAAGTGGATGAGGATGAAGTTGCCGACGCTGGGGGTGACCGTGAGCCCGAGCTTCTCGAGCTCGGCTGCGACCCAGGGCAGCCATTTCTCGTTGTGCGCCACCGCGGTCTCGACGTGCGCGCCGTCGGAGAGTGCCGCCACACCCGCGGCCAGCGCCGGCGCGGTCACGTTGAAGGGCCCGCGCACGCGGTTGAGCACGTCGGCGATCGCCGCCGGGCAGTAGGCCCAGCCGAGCCGCAGGGCGGCGAGCCCGTAGATCTTGGAGAAGGTGCGCGTCATCACCGTGTTGTCGGTGGTGGCGACGAGCTCGAGGCCGGCCTCGTAGTCGTTGCGGCGCACGTACTCGCTGTAGGCGGCGTCGATCACGAGCAGCACCTGGCTCGGCAGTCCCTTGTGCAGGCGGCGCACCTCGTCGTGGGGGATGTAGGTGCCGGTCGGGTTGTTGGGATTGGCGAGGAACACGATCCTGGTCTTGGGGCCGACGCGCGCCAGGATCGCGTCGACGTCGGTGCGGTAGGCCTTCTCGGGCGCCACCACCGGCTTGCCGCCGCTCGACAGCGTGGCGATCCTGTACATGAGGAAGCCGTGCGTGGTGTAGACGGTCTCGTCGCCGGGCCCGACGTAGGCGTGGGCGATCAGGTTGATCAGCTCGTCGGAGCCGCAACCGCACACGATGCGGTCGGGGTTGAGGCCCCACTTGCGGGCGATGGCCTGCCGCAGCGCGATTGCCGAGCCGTCGGGGTAGCGCTCGAGCCCGTCGGCGGCCGCCTTGTAGGCGGCTAGGGCCATGGGGCTCGGCCCCAGCGGCGTCTCGTTGGAGGAGAGCTTGATCGGCTTGATGCCGCCCGGCACGCTGCTCTCGCCCGGCACGTAGGGGTTGATGTCGAGGATGCCCGGCTGCGGCACGGGTCCGGTGCTGGCCATGGTGGTCTCATCGGGTCGCGCGAGCCTGCGCGCGGGGTCAGACCCCTCGGCGCCGGGTTGCGTGTCTGGAAATATTGTCGATGCTGGGGGTCTGACCCCCGTCGGCCGTACCTTCTAGCGCTTGCCTGTTATTTCGCAAGCTCGCGTGATCGCCTGGTTGCCGCGGCGACCGCTTCGGCCATCAGCTGCGCGAGGCCATCGGCGCGCATCAGCACCTGCAGGGCGGCGTAGGTAGTGCCGGCGGGCGAGGTGACGTTCTGGCGCAAGGTGGCCGCATCGAGGTCGGAACGGTGCAGCAGCTCGCCGGCGCCAGCCACCGTCCAGCGCGCGAGCTTGCGGGCGAGCTCCGGCTCCAAGCCAGCTTTGATGCCGGCTTCGCCCAGGCATTCGGCGAGATAGAAGACATAGGCCGGACCCGAGCCGGAGACGGCCGTGACGGCATCCAGCAGGCCCTCATCGCCCACCCAGGCGACCTCGCCGATGGCCCCGAGCAGGGCGTCCGCCATCCCGCGCTGTGCCGGCGTGACGTGCGGGTTGGGGACCGCCACCGTGATGCCGCGCCCGACCGAGGCCGGGGTGTTTGGCATCGAGCGGATCACCGCGATGTCCTTGGCGAAGTGCCGCGCGAGGCTCGCCAGCGTACGGCCGGCGGCGATGGAGAGCACGACGGTGCTCCTGCCCACCAGCGGGGCGAGGGAGGGGAGCACCTCGTCCATCACCTGCGGCTTGACGGCCAGCACCACTACCGCCGGCGGCGCGGGCAGGGAGGCGATCACTGCGTGGACGGCGATGCCGTGGCGGGCGAGCAGCGCCTTGGCGCTCGGCGGCGGGGCGGGATCCTGGACGAATATGCGCGCGGGCGGCAGGCCGCGCTCGAGCCAGCCCGCAAGCATGGCGGCGCCCATGTTGCCGGCGCCGGCGAGAAGAAGGGGTCCGTCGATTTTCAGGGTCATGAGACCACCGGCAGGTGCTGGCATTCGTGGGTTGGGGCGAGCGACGCGCAGACCCAACACGTGTCGAGATCGCTGCCGGTGTTGGGTCTGTGCGGGCGCTTGACCCAACCTACATCAGGTTTGCCGGACGGTGCCATAGGTCCCGTGCCATCGGCGCGGGGCTGACCGCCCTGCGCCTGCACGGGATGACGAATTGGAGGGTATCTAGGCTTGGCCTTCGGTCTCGAACATGGTGGAGGCGAGCGCCTCGCGGCTTCCCTTGCCGGCCCAGACCACGAACTGGAAGGCCTGGTAGTAGCGCTCGCAGGCCTCGAGCGCCGCCCGCAGCAGGGCCTCGCACTGGCCGGCCGTCGCCAACGCTCCATTCAGCATCAGGCCCTGGCGGAACATGATGAGCCCCTCGTGCTGCCAGACGTCGAAGTGGCCGAGCCAGAGCTGCTCGTTGATCTGGGCCACCAGCCGGTAGACCTCGGAGAGGCGGTTCTTCGGCAGCTTGGCGTCGAAGGCGCAGGCGATGTGCAGGGTCTCGAGGTCGTCGCGCCAGTTGAGCGAGACGTTGTAGTCGCTCCACTGGCCCGCCACCGTCAGGGTGAGCTCATCGTCGCTGGTGCGCTCGCACGCCCAATCGTTGCGGCTCGCTATCTGCTCGACGAGCTCGATGGGGTTGTTGGTTCGTCCGCGGCTCAGTTCAGCGGTTGCCATTTGTCCCTCGGGTTGTTGCCGGCACGCCATGGCTGCATGCGGCGCTTTTGCTTGCTTCCTGGCAGTCGGCCATCGTCCGTCGCCAAATCGCATCGGGCGACGTAAGCGAAGGCGATCCGGCTTTGCAAGGCGGCGGTTCCTTTGTCCACGGCCAAAATGGCCGAGCCGCGGCAGGGGCGGAACCTATGGCGAATGTTGGGGATGACGGGCGCACGAGCTGTGGAAAGCTCGAGCAGGCCGGGTCGCATCACGCCGGCTTGCGCAACGTGGCGAGCTCGGCCTCGAGCGTGGCGAGGCGGGCGGCGAGCCGCTCATTCTCTTCTCGCGCCCTGGCCGCCATGTCCTTGACCGCCTCGAACTCCTCGCGCTGCACCACGTCCATGTCCCGCAGCATGCGCTCGGCCTGCGCCTTCATGAGGGTCTCCAGCTCGCGCCGCATGCCTTGCGCGGCGCCGGCAGCGTCGGTCATCAGGCGGGCGAACTCGTCGATAAAGCGATTGTTGGTCTGGGTCATAGGCGCACACCTTGCCGCAGCGGCGCAGTTGGATGGGCTCGAGAGACTACTATGGTGACAGCGCTTCGCCGCTTCAAGGCCGCGGGGAGGGCGGCCTGCGCTTCAACGCTTCGGGGCCGGTCAGTGCCCGCTTTCCACCAGGACGACGCCGCCGATGATGAGGGCAAGGCCCACGATGGCGCGTGGGCCCAATGCTTCGCTGAAGACGAAGTAGCCGGCGACCGCTACCAGGGCGATGCCGACCGAGGCCCAGATCGCGTAAGCCGTGCCGACCGGCATGCCGAGCTTGAGCACCTGCGCCAGCAGCAGGAAGGCCGCCAGATAGCCGGCGAGGACGATCACGCTCGGGACGAGCCGGGTGAGGCCATCGGAGGCCTTCAAGGACAATGTACCGACAACTTCGGCGATGATGGCGGCAGACAAGAGCAGATACTGCATGCTGGATTCTCCTCTCGTTCCCGTCCGACGGACGGGAACAGGCTTTGGGTGCAGCCGGTAAGTGGCCGGCGCGGCTCAATCGGAAGCGATTCCGCTCTCGGCCAGAGCTGGCCGAGTTAACGGCCGCGTTTTGGTATCCTTGACAGGCCGATGCCCCTGCCGATAGGTGCGAGCGATGAGCCTCCTCGCCATACCCTATCCCGTCATCGATCCAGTCGCTCTCCGGATCGGACCGCTGGCGGTCAAGTGGTACGGTTTGGCCTACATGGCAGGCCTGCTGCTGGGTTGGCTCTATATCAAGCACCTGCTGCGCCAGGATCGCCTGTGGCCGAGCGAGCGGCGCCCGTTCGGCCCGGAGCGGGTCGACGACCTGTTGCTGTTCATGACGATCGGCGTGCTGTTTGGCGGGCGCCTCGGCTACGTGCTGTTCTACGAGCCGCGCTACTTCCTGACCCATCCACTCGAGATCCCGGCCGTGTGGAACGGCGGCATGTCGTTCCACGGAGCGCTGATCGGCTCGATCCTGGCCATAAGCGTGTTCGCGCGCCGCATCGGTACCGACGTCTGGAACGTGATGGACCTGGCGGCCGCTGCCACGCCGATGGGGCTGTTCTTCGGCCGCCTCGCCAACTTCATCAACTCAGAGCTGTGGGGCCGCACGAGCGACGTGCCCTGGGCCATGGTGTTCCCGGGCGCTGGATATCTGCCCCGGCATCCAAGCCAGCTCTACGAGGCGGTTCTCGAGGGCCTGGTGCTGTTTGGCGTGCTGTGGTGGCTCACGCATGCGCGCGATGCGCTGCGCCGACCGAGGTTGCTGTCAGGCACGTTCCTCATCGGCTACGGCCTGGCGCGGTCGTTCAGCGAGCTATACCGCGAGCCCGATCCCTTCCATATCTTCACGGTGGGTCCCTTCACCGCGGGCATGCTCTATTCTCTGCCGATGATCCTGGCCGGCATCTGGATCCTTCGCTCCGCCGACCGGCGGCTTGCGGCCTCGGCCGATGTCCAGCGCTCAGGCTGATACGGGCGAGGATGGCCTGCTCGAAGTGCTGCGCGCGCGCATCCGGCGCGACGGGCCGATGCCGGTCGAGGCCTACATGCAGGCCTGCCTCGCCGATCCCGAGCACGGCTATTGGCGCCAGGCGGCCGGGACCATCGGCGCGGATGGCGACTTCATCACCGCGCCGGAGATCAGCCAGGTGTTCGGCGAGCTGATCGGACTATGGTGCGGCGTCGTCTGGCAGAGCATGGGCCGGCCCGCCGGCGTGCACCTCATCGAGCTCGGACCCGGCCGCGGCACACTGCTGCGCGATGGCCTGCGCGCCGGGAGGGCGGTGCCAGGGTTCCTGCAGGCGGCGGCCGTGCACCTGGTCGAGATCAGCGCGCCCCTGAGGGAGATGCAGCGCCAGGCGCTGGCGCCATTCTCTCGAAGCCGGAGACCGGCACAGGATCCGGCGGCAGGCTTGCCCGGTGTCGTGGGTCCCCGCCTTCGCGGGGATGACGTGGAGTGGCACGAGAGGCTAGGTGAGGTGCCGCCGGGCCCCGCCATCATCATCGGCAACGAATTCCTCGACGCGCTGCCCATCCGCCAGCTGGTGTTCGCGGCGGGCGCCTGGCGCGAGCGCGTCGTCGAGCTCGACGGGCAAGAAAAGCTGCGGTTCGGGCTCGGCGCGACGGTCGACAGGCCCGAGGCGGACTGGGCGGACACCGCGCCGCCCCCGGACGCCATCTTGGAGCTGCGCGCCGGCGAGAGCGAGCTAATCGCCGAGCTGGCCGGCCGGCAGGCGCCGGTCGCAGCGCTCCTCATCGACTATGGCCCCGCCGAAGCAGGTTATGGCGAGACCTTGCAGGCCGTGCGCCGGCACGCCTATGGCGACCCGCTGGCCACGCCCGGCAGCGCCGACCTGACCGCCCATGTGCAGTTCGGGCGCCTGGCCCGCCAGGCCCGCGCTGCCGGCCTCGCCGTCGACGGGCCGATTACCCAGGCCGAATTCCTGGGGGCCCTCGGCGCGGCCGAGCGGGCCGCGCGGCTGATGGCGGCCAATCCCGCCGAGGCTGGGTCGATCGAGACCGGGGTGCAGCGGCTGCTGTCGCCGGCCGGCATGGGCCAGCTGTTCAAGGCGATGGTGATACGCTCCCCCGATCTTCCGCCGCCCGCCCCCTTCGGCTAGAACTCGAAGCCATGCTGCAGCCCCTCTCCGCCGATGCGCTAGCCGCTCTTCCCGGTATCGCGCACGGCTTTTTCACGCGTGCGGGCGGTGTGTCGCAAGGTATCTACGCTTCGCTCAATTGCGGTCTTGGCTCGCGCGACGTCCGTCACTGCGTACGCGAGAACCGTGCGCGTGTAGCGGCCCATCTCGGTGCCGTTGGCGTGATCACGGCGCACCAGGCCCATACCGCCACCGCTATTCTCGCACGCGAAGCATGGGGCGAAGGCCAATGGCCGACCGCGGACGCTATCGTTACCGATCAGCACGGCGTCGCTGTCGGCGTACTGGCGGCCGACTGCGCGCCCGTGCTGTTTGCCGATGCGGAGGCCGGTATCGTCGCGGCCGCGCATGCAGGCTGGCGCGGTGCCCTTGCCGGTATCGTCGAGTCCACCATTGCGGCAATGTGCGAAGTTGGTGCACGCGCACACCGTATTCGAGCCGCTGTCGGCCCGTGCATCGGCAAGGGCGCCTACGAGGTGGGCCCCGAGTTCGAACAGGCATTCCTCGTGCGCGACTTGGCGAGCGCCCGTTACTTCGTGCATGGAGACGCCGGTTCCCGCCCACACTTCGATCTGGCGGGCTACGTGGGCCACCGCCTGGCACGGGCAGGCATCGCCGCCACGCCGATGCCCGCCTTTTGCACATTTGCCGGACCTGAGCATTTTTTCAGCTATCGTCGGTCGCAGGCGCGAAGCGAATCCGATTACGGCCGACAAATCTCGGCCATCGTCTTGACTTAGCAGCCGTTTTCCACAACTTTAGTCCCCACGGGCCTCGGCGCAGGAGGGATGCGCAGAGTTATCCCCTGTCTCGAACTGGACGCTGAGGTTGTCAGCGGTTAGCGAATCCGTTGGGGTACCCGCCGTAGCACGACCCGCCGCAGGGTTAGTACGTCGGCAGCCGGGTTTCAGCGGGTTTTTTTGCAGAAGGGGGAACGTCACAGTGACGACCATGGACGCTGCTGCGGCGCGGCGCCAGCACCTCAAGGTGGCGCTCGCCGTCTTTATTGGGTTGGCAGGTCTCGGCTTGGCCGGCTGTGAGACCAGCAACTCGCTGTTTGGTTCCAACACGCCGGTGGCGCCCGATGCGGCTGCCGCCAGGCCGCCCGCGGCCCAGCCGGCCCTGGCCAAGGTCATGGTGGCGCCCATCATCGGCGCGCCCGACGCCATCGCCAAGCAGATCCAGCAGGAATTGACGAGCGCCATCGAGAAGCAGCGCGTCCAGGTGGTGACCAACAAGGACGAGCGCGCCGACTATACGCTGCGCGGCTACATCGTGGCGGCCAAGGACAAGAACGCCACCAAGGTCTCCTATATCTGGGACGTCACCGACCCGACC
>Ga0247727_10005557_pt1 | contig 25462 bp, 26 predicted proteins | sample WisWelCaveWW1625_FD_202498 | JGI IMG/M metagenome (GOLD analysis project Ga0247727, IMG submission 202498) | Biofilm microbial communities from Wishing Well Cave, Virginia, United States - WW16-25 | ecosystem: Environmental > Aquatic > Deep subsurface > Groundwater > Cave microbial mat | place...
GGAAGTTTCAAACGTACCACTAACTCTCCGATCACGATGTTTAATACAATGGCAATCGGAATGAGCACCAAAGTCCGGGTACTGAACTCTTTCTTGATGTTTTCTAACATGGCATCTCTCCTTTTGTAGATTTGTCTCTTACAACACCGCGCTTGTGGTTTTGTTTCACTCTTTCATAGCGAGTTTTCAGGGCGTGGAAAGAGCGCGAGCAGTTGTTTTGGCAGGATTTTCAAGGCGATAAACACGATCAAAGCGGTGGCGATTTTGTCCACCGGCTCTTTAACCAGAAAGTAAGAGGGATTAAACGTAAACTCGCCAAATATCTGCGCGGCAATCAGGGAGGACGCGACCGCGGCTACGATGGCGATAACGAATCCCGTCAGCACGACCTTCCACCAGCGTTTGAACCAGCCTGCGTTGGCGAGAAATCCAGTCACCAGCCCAATTAGCAATGGAACGGGCCAATAGGGGATGTAACTTTCTGAGACGAAACCAAGGATCATACTCGTGATGAGCCCGGTCAACGCGCCAACCCAGGGACCGGCCGACACAGCGATGAAAACTGTCCCGATGGAATCCAAGTAGAGTGGCAGATTGAGTTTTGTGATGAGCCACCCGCCCGCGCCGTTAACGACGATGGCGATTGGAATCAGCAACCAGATCATTGGTCGAAAATCCTGCTTGATTTTTTCCAACACAGCGTCATCCTATTTTAATATTCTTCGCCAGCTTTTCCATCCGTTCCAAAAATAACTCGATGAAATCGCGCGGGCGCACACCGAGCGCCACCTTCATGTTGGCGGTCTTTTTCGTGTGATTGTAAAAATCCGCGAACGAGTTGCCCATCGAAACGCCGCCCGATATGTCCACGTCCACGTACAATTCCTGATAGTCGCACAATTCGGGCGCGAAGGTCAAAGCCAGCGCGAGCGGGTCGTTGATGACGCATCCCTGCACGCCTTGATATTCATCGTGAAATTCCATGTAAAAACGCGTGGCGTCGGCGACGAAACGCGTCAGCGGCGACTCGGTTTGGAGGAGTCGGTCAACATCCCCCTGGGTCAGAACGCATGGATACGTCACATCCAGCGGCACGAGCGTTGTCGGGATGCCGGCATGAAAAACGATATGCGCGGCATGCGGGTCAACGTACGTGTTGAACTCCGCCAGCGCGGTGGTGTTGCCCTCGCGCCGGATCGCACCGCCCATGACGATCAACTCTTTGACTTCCTTCGCGAAGCGCGATTCTTTGCGAATCGCCATAGCGACATTCGTCAGCGGACCGATTGCTACGATTGTGATTTCTCCCGGTGACGCGAGAACCCGCTCAATGAGAAAATCGCATCCATGCTGGACCTGAGGCTTGATTCGCGGACTGGGAAGTTTCGCGTACCCCAAGCCTGTGTTCCCGTGCGTCTCGGGTGCGAGCAGGGATGGTTGCACAAGCGGCAGTTCGCATCCCTTCGCAACGGGGATGCGTCGCGCATTCGCCAGCTCCAAAATGGACAAGCCGTTGATCGCGGCGTGTTCGAGTGAACAATTGCCATGCACAATGCTCAACCCCTCCAGCGCAAGTTCTGGCGAGGCGAGCGCAAGTAAAATCGCGCACGCGTCGTCAATGCCGGGGTCAGTGTCTATGATGATTCGTTTGGCGGTCATAGGAGTAATTGGTAGTTTTGAATTGGCATGATCTTCGAGGATTAGAGATTGGAGAATTTATTGATAAGGGCATCAGTTTCCTCTTTTGTCGGCAACGATGGTTGCGCGCCGAGTTTGGTCACAGCAAAGGCGCCGCATGCACAGCCGTAGCGAACGGATTCTTCCATGGATTTGTTTTGAAGCAACGATGTAGCAAAACCTCCGATGAACGCGTCGCCTGCGGCGGTGGTGTCCACCACATCCACTGGATACGTATCTACTTGTTTACCTGTTTCCCCGTCCACGATCATCGCGCCTCTGCTTCCGAGCGTCACAATTACATTCCGCGCCCCGCGTTCGAGCAAAACGCGCGCCGCTATTTCGGCAGAGGCGATATCTGTAACCGACAACCCTATGAGCAGGCTCAACTCCGATTCGTTTGGAATCAAAAAGTCCACAAGCGAAATCAGTTCATCGGGCAGTTGTTGCGCAGGTGCAGGGTTGAGAATAACAATCATATCCCGCCTCTTGCCCCACCTCGCCGCGTGCAAAACTGTCTCAAGCGGGATTTCCAATTGCAGTAACAAAATTTTGGCATCCGTCTGGATTTTATCAATATCCTCTGTCGAAACTTTTCCGTTTGCTCCCGGTGAAAGGACAATGCTGTTCTGTCCATTCGAATCGACAACAATGATCGCGGTTCCCGTTGACGCGTCATCGCGTTTGACAAGCGTCGGGTCAACTTTATTTTGTCTAAGATTTTCAAGGAGAAAATTGCCAAAGTTATCATTGCCCACGCGCCCGAGCATGGCAACGTCTGCTCCAAGCCTCGCGGCAGCGACGGCTTGATTCGCTCCCTTGCCGCCGGGGATCACTCGCAATTCTTCGCCGCTGATCGTCTCGCCGGGTTGCGGGAAGCGCGGCGTGCGTACGACGAGGTCTGCATTGAGCGAGCCAGCGACCAGGATATCAGACATGTTTGAATTATACAGTTATTCAAAATAAAAAGAACCATCGCAAGGGTGATTCTCTTTGTGCCCCTCGCGAAGCACCCTGTGGACACGGGAATTCGAATAGCATCCCCCTGCGGGGATCACGGTTGAAAATAAAAACCATCCTCGCAAGAGGATGGTTTGTGCCCCCACGGGAATTCGAATCCCGGTTTGAGCCTTGAGAGGGCTCCGTCCTGGGCCACTAGACGATGGGGGCATTGAACTCGCGCTGAGCGGAGTGAAACGCAGTCGAAGCGAGAGCGGGCGGGATTGTAACATCCCGTATATCAATCGTCAACGAGAAAGACGTGAACCTCGCCGGGTCCATGCACGCCGATGGTGTGAACGCTTTCGATGTCGCCAGTTGCAGATGGACCTGTAATGAAGACCGCAGATTTTGTATCACGTGCAAGATGTATCGCATTTTCAAGGGACGGATAAATTCTTGACGTGAACAACACCGCGAGATGGATTTCGGGAAGCAGTGATGCGTGCAATGGATTTCCCTCACCATCCGCTTCAAGAATTGACCCTGTGTCTGCCAGCCCGCAAATGGCTTGCGTCACGCCGACGCGGATCGCCGGGTCTGGCGCGTAGCTGACAGTGATGCCGGCTTTTGCCAACGCGTCTTCATCCAAAACGCCTGGCTCGAGATGGATGCGGTTGATTCCGCGCGATTGCAAAAATTCGACGATGGATTGCGATGGTTTCTCCGTTTTGTGGACGTGTCCATGCACGGCGTTGAGTTCTTTGGTGAAACGTTCAACTTTATGGAGTGCAAGAGCTTGCTCCTGCGTATTTTCATAAACCATATTCCTTACGGCTCTATTATTTTCCGTTCTTTGTCTATCCGACAGCAAGCTGTCGGACTCCACAAACCTCTCTCGAAACGTCTTCCCCGCGAACCGCGGAAAGTCCTTGCTGTAGCCCCAGCCTGTGAACGCGGGGAGGCGAATCCATCGCGAGAAAGAGGAGAGGATGAGACTCGTCAGCGCGGCGAATTTTTGGGAGAGGGTAAACAGGCGCGGGCTGAGCGCGAAGCGGCTATACATCTTCAGGAAAAATCTACTCGTCAACGAAAGACCGCCGCCTTCTTCTTTCCTCTTTTCCTCTTTCGCTTCACCTGCTCTGACCCTAACAAGTAATTTAGGCAGATCAATATCCACAGGGCAGGCGTCTTTGCAAGCGCCGCAGAGGGATGAGGCTTGTGCAAGCGGAACAAATTCGCTCCCGAAGAGTCCCGCCGAAATGACGGAGCCGATGGGTCCTGGGTAGATGCTGTTGTACGCGTGCCCGCCGATCTCGCGGAAGACGGGACAGGCGTTCATGCACGCGCCGCAACGGATGCAAAGGAGGGATTCTTTGAGCGGAGAGTTTCGCAGGCGCGAACGTCCGTTGTCGAGGAGGATGAAATGACGTTGTTGATTCGCAAGAGGCTTGTGGATGATCTGCGTGTACACGCTGAGTTTTTGACCCGTTGCCGAGCGCGGGAGCAGGGATAGCATAAGCGCAAGATCGTCGAGATTTCGTACGAGACGCTCGATGCCGATGAGCGCGATGTGGATCGGAGGAATCGTCGTGACCATCCGTCCGTTGCCCTCGTTCGTGACGAGGCAGATCGCGCCTTCCTCAGCGACCGCGAAGTTCGCGCCTGTTATGCCGACATCCGCTGTGAGGAAAACTTCGCGCAACACTTTTCGCGCGGTGTTGGTAAGGGTTGGAATATCTTCGGTATATTCGATGCCGAGTTTGTCGCGGAAGAGTTCGCCCACATCCTGCCGGCGCAAATGCAACGCCGGGGTGATGATGTGACTCGGCTTCTCGCCGCGCAATTGCACGATGAATTCGCCGAGATCGGTTTCGATGACGCGAATACCCTCCGCTTCGAGGGCGTGGTTGAGGTTGACCTCCTCCGTGACCATGGATTTTGATTTGGCAATTAAAACCTTTTCACCGCGAAGGGTGCTAAGAGCCGCGAAGGATTCTTTTTGGTTTTCTTTGCGACTTTCGCGTCTTTGCGGTGAATCTTTAACGATTTCCAAAACAATCTTCACCGCCTCCGCCGCGTCTTTTGCACGATGGACGATGACGCCGTTTTGTTTTGCCTTCTCGGCGAATTGTTCGAGATAACCGTCGAGATGCTCGATCATCTCTGCGCGGACGGCGTGGGCGCGTTGACGGCGTTCCCTCCAATCGGGGAGGGTCTCCAGCGCGTTGATGCGCCGCGTCACGCGCCGTTCCGCATTGATGTCCAACGCGATTTGAAGATGCTGGTTTGCCAGCGATTTGCGAATTCGCGAGCGAAATTCTGTATTGTTCATTGCGTATTCAGTATTTCTGCAATGTGCATTACGCGTTGATTTTTCTTCTGCCTGTGCAACCCGCCTGCGATGTGCATCAGGCATCCTGCTTCTGTGACAACGAGTGTGGGCGATTTGCTTTTTTCCAAATTATCAATCTTTCTCTTTAATTCTTCTGCAGAAAGTTCAGGGTGTTCCACTGAAAATATCCCGCCGAAGCCGCAACAGTCTTCCGCATTGGGCAGTTCCACGATTTGTGCGCCGCGCACGTTGGCGAGCAGGGCGCGCGGCTGACGGTCAATCTTCATGCCACGTAACGCGTGACAGGATGGATGATAGGTCAGTGTTCCATCCCACTGTGCTCCTAAATCGGTGACGCCGAGTTTATCCACAAGATATTCGGTAAATTCATAGACTCGGTTTCCCAATGCTTGGGCACGCGGAAGCCAGTCGGGATCATCTGCGAATAATTCGGGATAGCCGTGTTTGATCATGTGCGCGCACGAGCCAGAGGGCATCACGATATCGCCAGTTGTTTTTTCAAACACTTTTATTGCATGTTCAACTATCGGACGCGCCTCCGCGCGCAAGCCTGCATTGAATGGAGGTTGTCCGCAACACGTTTGGTCGCGCGCGAAGTCCACGTCAATGCCCAGGCGGCGGAGAACCTCCACAATTGCCTCACCCGTTTGCGGGTAGAAGGAATCGACGAGACAGGTGATGAAGAGTTGGACGTGAGGCATGAGTCCGATTGTAATCTGAATAGTGTAATCACGGAAACACGTAGACACGGAAACACGGAAACAGGTAACGAGGTAAGACCATTTCTCCCAACCTCGACATTTCTTGTCTACTTGTCTACTTGTCTACTTGTCTACTTGTCTACTTGTCTACTTGTCTACTTGTCTACTTGTCTACTTGTCTACTTGTCTACTTGTCTACTTTTTCGGTTATCATTGCCCCGCCATGAATACATTTCGCACAAAATTACCCGATGGTTTTGATTTACCCAAACGCCTCTCACGCTTCAGTGAACTTGTTTACAATTTGTGGTGGACGTGGCAACCTGAAGCCGCGCGCCTTTTCCGCGTGCTCGACTACGATTTGTGGGAGCGACTCGGTCACAACCCGATTCGATTCCTGCGTGAGATCGGCCGCCCGCGTTTGAATAATGCCGCGAAAGACAAGGAATATCTCACGCTCTTTGATAACGTGCTCGCCGATTTTGATTCGTACATGAATCAAAAAGATACATGGACGAGTCAGACGCACCCTGAATTGAACGGTCGCCCCATCGCGTATTTTTCCATGGAGTTTGGTTTGCACGAAACGCTCCCGATCTATTCAGGTGGTCTTGGCGTGCTGGCTGGCGATCATTTGAAAGAGGCAAGCGATCTCGGATTGCCGCTTACGGGCGTTGGCTTCATGTATGCGCAGGGCTTCTTCACTCAACGTATCACCGAAGACGGCTGGCAGGAGGCGCTCAACAATCAATTGGATTTCAGTATCCTGCCCGCGCTTCCCGTTTTGGATGAACAAGGGAATCGCTTGACTGTGGAAGTGGAATTCCCTGATCGATTCCTGACTCTGGGACTCTGGGAGATCCGCGTTGGACGCGTCCCGCTTTACCTGCTCGATTCAAATCTGGACCCGAATTCTGATTCCGATAAAAATTTGACCGCGCGCCTGTATTGGTCTGACCTTGACCGCCGCGTGACCCAGGAACTTCTGCTTGGCGTCGGCGGAGTCCGCGCGTTGCGCGCGTTGGGATACAACCCGTCTGTGTGGCACATGAACGAGGGGCACGCGGCTTTCCTGACCCTGGAGCGGGCGCGCGAATTGGTCGCGAGTGGAAATACTTTTGAGCAAGCCCTCGAAAAGACTCGCGGACAAAACATCTTCACTACGCATACGCCTGTTGCCGCGGGGAATGACGAGTTCCCACTCTGGCTCATCGAAAAATATCTCGCTGCATTCTGGCCCCAACTTAACATCTCGCGCGACCAGTTGTTTGATGTTGCGCGTCATCACATGCCGCAGGGCGAAATGTTCAGCATGGGTGTTCTCGCCTTGAGGAATTCAAATGGTCGCAATGGCGTCTCTGAATTACATGGACGTGTCGCGCGCAAGATGTGGCGCTTCCTGTGGCCCGACAACGATGAGGAGGGTGTGCCGATCACATACGTCACGAATGGCGTCCATGTTTCCAATTGGATGGCGCGCCGCCTGCGTCTCTTGCTGGATTTGCATCTCGGCGCGGATTGGATGGATCGCCTTGATGATTCTGATTTGTGGACGAGGTTAGGCGATATCCCAGACAATGCCTTGTGGGATGTGCGCCAACATCTTAAACGCAAACTGGCTTTCTACTTGCGTGAGCGCGTCCGCGATCGCTGGACGGGGGGCGGCTTCCATCCTGTGCAGGTCGTTTCCTCAGGTGTGTTGATCAACCCCTACGCGTTGACCATCGGATTCGCGCGGCGATTTGCAACCTACAAGAGAGCGAGTCTTGTTTTGTCTGATGTGGAACGTTTGTTGAATATCATTAATCGTCCGAATATGCCCGTGCAGATCATCTTCGCGGGCAAGGCGCATCCTGCCGATGACGCAGGCAAACAACTGATCCAACAGGTGTATCGTCAGGTCAAGCGCGCAGAGACAGGCGGGCGCATCATCTTCATCGAAGATTACGAGATGAATCTCGCGCGTTATCTTGTTCAGGGCGTGGATGTGTGGATGAACACTCCGCGCCGTCCAATGGAAGCCAGCGGCACATCGGGTATGAAAGCCGCGCTCAACGGCGCGTTGAACTTCTCCGTGCTGGATGGCTGGTGGCGCGAAGCATACAACGGTCACAACGGCTGGGCAATTGGCGAAGATAAAGAAATGGAATCGCAGAGCGTTCAAGATGAACAGGACGCGGAAAGTTTGTATAGCACTCTTGAGAACGAAATCATTCCTTTGTATTACGACCGCGACCCGAAGGAAATCTCGCGCGAGTGGGTTTCGCGCATCAAAGATTCTTTGAAAACGAATATCCCGCAATTCTCCACACGCCGCATGGTGAAGGAATATGTAGAGAATTTGTATGTAAAGGCGCTGAAATATTGATTCAATCGGTGGTCTCAATACGGCGGACAAGCGCCGCCTACTCGACTACCGAGGAGTAGTTCATGTTCCCCGAAATCACAACCACCGAACTTTCCGAGAAAATGAAAACGGATGAAAAATTCATCCTGCTCGATGTGCGCGAACTTCACGAGTTGGACTACGCTAAAATCACGGATGCGAGGCTTGAGGTCACGCCAATGAGCCGACTGGCAGAGGTCGGCACAGACGCGTTATCTGAATCCGCACGGTCGCAGGAAGCCACAATCTATGTCATGTGTCATCACGGCAACCGCAGTGGACAAGTCACTGCGTGGCTTGCGCAACAGGGATGGAAAAACGTCTTCAACGTCAGCGGCGGTATTGACGATTACGCGCGGAGGGTGGATTCGTCGGTGGGATTTTATTGAAATTGTAGGGGCGGAGTGCCGCTCCGCCCTTTTGTTGCAAAAAGGACACAGCAACGCTGTGTCCCTACACGTTATTTCCCAAACACAAACTGACCGTTTTTATAAAACAATTCCCCATCCACGGTGATTTCAGAATCCGTGCGCAGGTCGCAGATCATATCCCAATGGATGGATGATTTGTTTTTCGAACCCGTTTCGGGGTAGCCCGCGCCGAGCGCCATGTGGAACGTCCCGCCGATTTTTTCGTCGAAGAGGATGTTGCCCGTGAATTTGTTGATATCAAAGTTGGTGCCGATGGCGAATTCACCGACGCGACGCGCGCCTTCGTCCGATTCGAGCATCTTGACGAGATACGCTTCGTTCTTCTCCGCCTGTGCGCGCTCGACGCGTCCGCGGTTGAACGTCAATTCCGCGCCTTCAACACCGACGCCGCCGTAGATGGCGGGGTAGGTATATTTCACCCAACCATTTAGCGAGTCTTCAACAGGTCCTGTATAGATTTCTCCGTCGGGCATGTTGTACATGCCTGTTGAGTTCATGAAGGTGCGGCCCTTGATCGAAAGCGACAAATCCACGTTCGGTCCGCGTAGGGTGACGAGGTTTTTCCCTGCAAGAAAATCAATTGCCTTTTGCTGTCCTGCCGCGGTGCTGTTCCAATAGGCGATGGGGTCGTCTTCGTGCGCGTGGACGGCGTTGAAAACAAAATCTTCATATTCTTTCAAACTCATCCCCGCATCTTGCGCGTACGCGTCGGTGGGGTAGAGGGTGGTGACCCATTTGAATTTCTTCTCTCCGCCGCGCCGCATTTGAATTTCGGTGATGATGCTGGTGGCTTTGCTCCGCCGTTGTGACTTGGCAGGATCAATGTTCGTCGTGCCGCGCGTGTTCGTCGAAGAGTGGACGCGGATTCGGCTTTCGAATTCATCATACGCGAGTTTGTAAAATGTCGGAACGAAATCGAGTTGCGTGTCGTTGGCGTAGGTGAGGTAAAACTCATCCTGGCTGAACGGCATCATGCCAGGCAGGGCAACCATCGGGTGGGGATGACCGCCTTTTTCCATGATCTGGATGAACAGCTCGCGCACGAGAGGCTCAGCGGCGGTCGTCGCCTCAATTAAGACGCGGTCGCCTGGCACAATCCGCGCGGAATGTTCCACCAAAACTTTTGCGAATTTCTGAACTCGTGAATCGGTCAAAGGATATTCTCCGTCTCTGTTATGAATATGCTCGAATTATATCATTTGCACATGGGGTATACTCCTTGTCAGAGACTAGAGAATAGAGAGTAGTTGGAGGTTGAAGTGAGTGTGCAGGGATTAAAACGGTTGAAGGTTTGGGTAAGAGCAAAGGACTTTGCCCTGAAGATTTACGAACAGATATTGCCCTTACTTCCTCCCGAAGAAAAATGGAACCTAAACCAGCAACTCAGGCGGTCATCTCTCAGCATTTCGGCTAACATTGCAGAAGGATATGGCAGGTTTTATTTTCAAGAAAATGTCAGATTTTGTTACTTGGCTCGTGGTTCATTGGAGGAAACGTTGAGCCACCTCGCTTTTAGTTTTGAGGCAATGTATATTCCCAATACGCTTTACAGGCAATTTGAATCTGAAGGGGAAGAAATTGATAAAATGCTTAATGGATACATTGCTTACCTAAAGAAAAGCAAGCAAGGTGCAAATGAACCAGGGGCAAACTATTCCATCCAGGAAGATTCCTCACCCTATTTTACTGAGCCTTTTGAAAACTCTGCTGACATCAAAGAAACTGACCACTAATCTCTAATTATCTATTCTCTTAATCCCATGAAACAACTCCTCCAAAACATCAAAACAGGAAAATCAACCATCGAAGATGTGCCAGTCCCGACTCCGCGCGAGGGGCAGGCGCTTGTCAAAGTGGAGGCGAGTCTCGTCTCTGCGGGAACCGAGCGCATGGTTGTTGAATTCGCCGAGAAGAGTCTCGTTGGCAAGGCGCGCTCACGTCCCGACCTCGTCAAACAGGTCCTCGATAAAGCGCGCCGCGAGGGATTGCTCAACACCGCCCAAGCCGCGTTCAATCGCCTCGACCAGCCGATGGCGCTTGGATATTCCTCCGCTGGCACAATCGTCGCGCTTGGAAAAAACACACAAGGTTTTAAAGTTGGTCAGCGCGTGGCGTGCGCGGGCGGCGGTTACGCCGTCCATGCCGAATACAATGTTGTGCCGCGCAACCTGCTCACGCCGCTCCCGAAAAATGTTGACTTTGAATCCGCCGCGTTCACCACGCTCGGCGCGATTGCCCTGCACGGGTTTCGTCTCGCCGAGCCGCAAATCGGAGAGAATGTTGCGGTCATCGGTTTGGGCTTATTAGGATTATTGACGGCTCAAATTGCGTCTGCCGCGGGATGCAACGTATTGGGTATTGACCTCGCCCCCAAGCGAATTGCCCTCGCCTCTTCCCTCGGACTGGAGGCTGTTTCGCGCCCCCAAGCCGAATCGACATCCGAACATTTCACCGCCAACCGCGGCTTCGACGTGATCCTCATCTGCGCCGACACTTCCTCCAACGACCCTGTCGAACTTGCAGGGACAATCGCACGCGACCGCGCGCGCGTCGTTGCAACTGGTGCAGTGGGCTTGACCATCCCAAGAAAAATTTATTACGAGAAAGAAATCTCCTTCATCAACTCGCGCTCCTACGGACCAGGTCGGTATGACTCCAATTACGAGGAAGGGGGGCAAGATTACCCCCTCGGCTACATCCGCTGGACGGAGGGTCGCAACTTCGAAGCAGTTGTTGATTTGATGGCGAAAGGTAAATTGCAAGTCAAACCATTAATTACACATCGTTTCCCCATCGAAAAAGCGACGACTGCTTACGATGTCATTACTGGGAAAAAGAAAGAATCGTTTTTGGGTGTGTTGTTGACATATCCCGAAGGAAAGAAGAAAGAGGAAAGAAGGATCACATTTCCTGCAATCGTCAATCGTCAATCGCAAATCGTAAATCTGGGAGTTCTCGGCGCAGGCTTGTTCGCAAATTCCGTCCTCCTGCCAGCGATAAAAAAAGTAAATGGCATCCAACTCATCGGTATCGCCTCCTCAGGCGGATTGCACGCACAGCACACGGGCAAAAAATTCGGCTTCCAATATGTCACATCCTCCGATGATGAAATCATCAACGACCCGAACATCAATACCGTTGCGATCCTGACGCGCCACGACTCGCACGCCGAACTTGTCGTCAAAGCGCTCAAGGCGGGCAAGCATGTATTCGTCGAAAAACCGTTGGCTATCAATAGTGAACAGTTATCAGCGGTCAGCAGGCAGTTGAAGAAAACCGATCGCTGTTTATTGATGACTGGGTTTAACCGAAGGTTTGCCCCTCTCGCCCAATCCCTCCAATCGTCAATCGTCAATCATCAATCGTCAATGTATGTCCACTACCGCGTCAACGCGGGCTACATCGCTCCCGACCACTGGACTCAAGATCCCAACATCGGTGGCGGACGCATCATCGGCGAAGCCTGTCACTTCGTGGACTTCATCACCTTCCTCGTTGGTGCGCCTCCCGTCTCAGTGACCGCGCACGGGTTGCCCGATAATGGCAAATACCGCGAAGACAATGTGTCAATGACCTTCACCTTCCCCGATGGCTCCATTGGCGTCGTGGATTATCTCGCCAACGGCGACAAATCTTTCCCCAAGGAACGCATCGAAGTGTTTTGCGGAGGGATGGTCGCGGTGCTGGATGATTTCGTTTCGTTGCAGATAATTCAAGATGGAAAGAAGAACGAGGAACGCGGCGTGCAGGACAAAGGCTGGGTGGCGGAAATTGCCGCGCTGGTCGAATCAATTCAAAAGGGGAGTGAACCGCCGATCCCGTACGAGCAATTGATCGGCGTGACCCAGTCCACGTTTGCGGCGGTGGAGTCTTTAAGGAAGAACGAGTCAATCAAAATCTAAACAATGAGAGGGATCATGGCTTTTCAACCCTGGAAAGTGTTGGAATCGAAATACCTGCATCCGAGGTTTCGGATTGACAGTTGTGAACTTCCGAATGGGCGGCATCTCGAAGCGATCATCTTTGAGTTTCGCCCATGGGCGAATATTCTCGCGATCACAAAAAATAACGAAGCGGTTTTGATCCGGCAGTATCGTCACGGCGTGCGGGATGTGATGTGGGAAATCCCCGGCGGGGTAGTGGAGGATGAGGAAAACCCGCTGGAGGGCGTGAAGCGCGAAATGCTCGAAGAGACGGGATATATTTCCTCGAACATTATTCAGGTGGGGAAGTTTTATCCGAACCCTGCGTTGCAAACCAACACAATGTATTGTTACCTTGCTTTGGATGCGGAAAAAGTAGCCGGGCAAAACCTCGACGGCGCGGAGGAAATCGAAATGCATCTTGTGCCGCTTGATCAAATCCTGCCGATGATTCAAAACGGGCAGATCGTCCATGCGTTGCAAGTTGCCGCGTTATATCAGGCATTGACGTACATGGAGAAAAATCGCTGATGCGAACCCGTTCCGGTATCGTCCTCATCGAAGATGACAAAGTCGCGCTGATCGAACGCTTCCGCGCAGGCAGGCATTATTTTGCCTTCCCCGGCGGTGGAGTGGACGCGGGCGAGACTCCCGAGCAAGCGGCAATCCGCGAGGCGATGGAGGAGTTAGGGATTGAGGTTGTTGTCAAGCAGAAGGTGGCGGAAATTTTATCCAACGGTCGTAAGCAACATTATTTTCTGGTCGAACAGGTTGGCGGCGAATTTGGAACCGGGGCTGGGGAGGAATATACCGACTCGCACCCCGACGACCCGGAGACCGGGGTGTACATCCCCATGTGGATGCCGATCGAGGAACTTTCATCACATGACGATGTTTTCCCTATCGATGTGGCGAACCTGACCTTTCAATCGCTGTCAAAAGGATGGGTGAAAGAACCAGTCTTTTTCGAGGAGCGGCCGCCGAAGTAAAATACGCCCATGCCGCAAAAACTAAAGTTGATGATGCGACTTTGTTGGTCGAGTAACGCGATAGCCCGTATCAAGACCAATAAATAACGGGAATTCTTCTGCTAAGAGGTGGTTTTGATACGTCCCGCGAAAAGTATACAGGACTACTCAACCACCGAACCATTTCAAAATTAAGGAACCATCCATGCCAGACATTCGCTTTGACAAATTCTATCGTTACAACGAACTTACCCGATTATTGAAAGCCTACGCAAAAGAATACCCGAATCTGATTCGGGTGCAGAGTATCGGTAAAAGCTACGAGGGGCGCGACGTGTGGCTGGTCACCGCGACGAACTTCAAATCAGGGAATGACGCGGACAAGCCCGCGCTGTGGGTGGATGCCAACCTGCACGCCTCTGAAGTGACGGGATCAGCCGCGGCGTTATATCTTATCCACAGTTTGGTGACGAAATATAAAAAAGACGATAACGTCACGCGCGGATTGGACACGCGCGCGTTTTACATCGTGCCGCGCGTCAACCCCGACGGCGCGGAATGGGCACTGGCAGACAAGCCGAAGGAAATCCGTTCGAGCACGCGGCCGCATCCCTACGTGGAACACGCGAATGATGGATTGATCGCAGGCGAAGATTTGGATGGCGACGGCAAAATTTTGCAAATGCGCGTGGCAGACCCGAACGGCGCGTGGAAGATTCATCCGCGTGAGCCGCGCTTGATGATTCGCCGCGACCCGATCGAGGCCGGCGGGAAATATTATCGCCTTCTGCCCGAAGGCTTGATAAAAAATTACGACGGCGCGACGATCAAAGTGCGAGGACCGAGGGAGGGGTTGGACTTAAATCGAAACTTCCCCGCCAAGCGGGCGATCATCCTACGAGCGAACTGGAAGCGCGCAATCTGGTTGAGTTTGTGACCAGGCATAAAAATATCACTGGGGTGATTTCGTTCCATACAATGAGCGGCGTGCTGTTGCGCGGGCTGAGCGACCTGCCCGATGACGAGCAATCCACCGAGGACTTATGGACGATTCAAAAGATCGGCGCGAAAGGCACCGAGATCACAGGCTACCCAAATATCTCCACCTATCACGAATTCAAATATCATCCGAAAGAAAAGATCACCGGCGCGTTCGACGAGTGGACGTACGAACATCTCGGTCTGTATTCGTGGACGGTTGAATTTTGGAGTCCGCAAAAGCAGGCGGGCATCGAAAACATCAAATACATTGACTGGTATCGCGAGCATCCCGTCGAGGACGATTTGAAATTGCTCCAATGGAACGATGACATATTGAATGGCACGGGCTTCGTGGACTGGCACACGTATAACCATCCGCAACTCGGCAAAGTGGAACTCGGCGGCTGGGACTTTTTACACATGTGGACGAACGTCCCGCTTCAATTTTTGGAAAAAGAGATCAGCCCCTTCCCCGATTGGATCGTGTGGCACGCGCTCATCTCACCCAAACTTGCCCTGTGGGATGCAAGCGTGGCCTCCCTTTCAGCGGATTCGTTCCGTGTGCGGCTCGTGTTGCAAAATGAGGGCTGGTTGCCCTCGTACATTTCAAAGAAAGCCCTGGAGCGCAAAGCGACGCGCGGCGTGATTGCCGAAATCCAATTGCCAGAGGGGGCGAAGTTGATTTCAGGTAAGGAACGTGAGGAACTCGGCGAACTCGAGGGCCGCTCGAACAAGAACGCGATCATCACGTATGAAGCCAGTGAAAGCACCACGGACCGCGTCAAGGTGGAGTGGGTGGTGAAGGCGAAGCGCGGGTCAAAGGTGAAGTTAATCGCGCGGCATGATCGCGCAGGAGTCGTGAGGGTGGATGTGGTTTTGAAATGACCCCCTCCGCCGCTAAAGCGGCACCTCCCCCAAATACGACGAGTTAGTTTTTGTATTCGTATACAAATTTTTTATCGTCGATATTTGGGGGAGGACGGGTGGGGGTCGGGAACAAAATAATTTCTCCTTCGTCAACAGATTAACGCCGAAAGAAAAATCTATTACCCCGGAGGATGAAATGAACACTCGATCCATGCTATTCACGTTGCTTGTTGTCGGAAGTCTCGCGCTTACCGCATGTGGAGCCGCCGCGACAGAGTCTCCTGCTTACATCGAAATGCCGCCGATGGAGGCGCCAGCCACCGAAGCGCCTGCGTTTGGGTTCGATGAGTCGTTGCAGACGAATCAGGATGCGGCAAAAGCTGGGGAGGGCGGGGCAGTTCTCCCTTCGACCGACGCGTTGCCCATCCCAGAGAATGCCGCGTACGAAATTACGAATTCGTCCGGCGATCTGACGGTCATCGAGCGGTCCAATCGTATGATCGTCAAGAATGCCGATATTCGCTTGCAGGTCGAAGATACCAACGTGGCGATTGACCGCTCGTTGCAAATCGTCGGCGATGCGGGCGGGTATATCGTCAGTTCGCGTGTGTGGTATCAGGATTATTATGGCAACAACCTGAAGTATGCCTCGGTCACCATCGGCATCCCGGTGGAGGAGTTCGAGAACGTCATGCGCCGCTTGCGGGGGATGGCTGTTCAGGTGATGGACGAAAACGCGACGGGCGAAGACGTGACCGATCAATATGTGGATTTGCAATCGCAGTTGACGAATCTTGAATCGACGCGTGCCCGCATTCAGGAATTTTTGAAGGATGCGAGAACGGTGGATGAAGCGTTACGCGTCAATCAGGAACTGGCGAACATCGAGGCGCAGATCGAACAGATCAAGGGGCGGATGAACTATCTCAACGACCGCTCCGCCTTCTCGACGATCACCATCAACCTTGAGCCTGTGTTGCCCGTCCTCACCCCGGTACCCACTTCGACGCCGATCCCCACCGCGACGCCCATCCCGTGGAAGCCCGCGGACACGTTCAACGATGCCAAAGGAACAGTGACGGTCGTGTATCAGGGCATCGCCAACTTCCTGATCTGGCTGGGCGTGGTGATCCTGCCCATCCTCCTGCCGCCCGCGTTGATCCTGTGGGCGATGTGGAAGTTGTTGAATCGCAAGGCGGGGAGTGGGAAGTCAGTGGTGAAAAGTGAGCAGTGATCGGTAATTGGAGAATTTGAGGATTGGAGAATTGAAAACAGGGACGGCGAGGGTGGGCGCTGTCCCTGTTTTGATGTCGAGAACCCTGTACGATAGAGTTTATAGGTTATCTTGCAACCGTCTTTGTTTTCAATTCCACTTGTATGGGTTTTTTAGACTTGAACGAAACCTTTTTGCGCTTGTTTTTTCGCTCTGCTTTTTTCAAGTCTTCATACATGGCTTGCAGGTCAAAGTTGAATTTGGCTGCATACGCCTCTCTGGTCTTACGAACTTCTTCAACAATTTCATCTTTCCACATGGTTACTCCTCCATCAACTCCTCGGGCGTACAAATAACTGGCGGTTCATAACCGCGCCGGCGGCACGCGTCAACGATTGCATTTCGGGTTACTGCGTTTGCAAGATGTTTCAGATTCCAGGTAAGCAGGTAGTCCATTCCTTGAACGGTTGCGATGGCAATATGGAGCGCATCTGCCGCCGCTTTTTCAGGGACGAGCCCATCAGAAACCAATACTTGCGCCAGCGCAATGGCTTCCGGGTTAACTTCAATTTCGGGAACAGATTCGATCATTTCCATGCGCCGCTGGATGGCGTTTTTATCGCCTTCATTCACTTCCTGCAAGACGATTTGTGAAATGAATATATCGAATTTATCCTTGCGGTTCTCCCACCACTCTTGAGTGGATTGCTGGTGGGCAGCAGTGATAATATCCCGACTTGGACGAGCCGTAAAGTAACTGATGATGGTCGTTTCCAGATAAACTTTTGGTTTCATCTTTTCTATTATAGCATTGACTCGAATCGAAACCTGCCGTTTCCTCGCGGCGGCTTTGGTTCTTGTGGAAGTTGTTGAACCGCAAGCCGAAGAGTAGTACGAAATCAGTGAGTAGTGAGTAGTAATTGGTAATTAGAGATTGGAGACTAGAGACTTGTGAATTGAAAACAGGGACGGCGATGGTGGGCGCTGTCCCTGTTTTATATTATTCGTCAAATTAGGGAGTCTCTTGAATATCGAAACTTTCATAACTTGCAGCGAATTGATGTGGGGTGTTTTGTCTTGAACTGTTTGAGAACCATAACCCAACTTGACCAATAATTGGACCAGGGATAGTTGCAGAAGCCATTTGTTGACCATCAACATAAACGAAATATGTGTCGCTTGTAGCTTCAATTACAACTTTATTTGGATGAGTATCCAGGTTGATAGTGTTAAGATGCCAATCGCCTACGAGTGTATTGTTTATTATTGACCAGTTATTTGCATTATCTAATTTTGCGAAGGCAATCTGCCTTTTTGCAGGTATTAGTAATAGCCCTATACTTGATCCTTCTGGATCGTATCTTATAACTATTCCTGATGCTGCAGAATCGGGACACGGAAAACAACTCATAAATCCACTAAATTCGGCAAGGATTATTTCCATGCGGTAGTTTGTCCATTCGTAATTGCCTAAAATAGCTAAATGAAAATCTTGCCTCTTTTCAAACGGAGATGTTACAGTGAATCTTCCATTTGCCATACCAAGATTGCCATACATGATTTCCCAGTCAGGTTTAATGCCTCTTTCGAAATCGTCATTGAAAGACAGAAAGCTGGATGTATTAGTGGATTGTGGGATTGAAGTTGTCGATTCAGGAGTGTTTGTCTGCAAAACAAGACCTGGTGTTAGAGTTGATTGAACAACCAGTCTTTCGTTTTCAAGAACCGCAATTGTGCTTTTGATATCTGCAATTTGTTGTGGTGAACTTGAATTTTGTTGGAGTGCTACCAATGTTTGTTGAGCCATCAATTGTTTTTCGGAAATAGCTATCAGAGTCGATTGTGTGTTTTCTTGTGCTTTTGAATCAGATAAGCTTTGCCATAGTTGCAATATCGCAATGAGGAGACCGCAAATAGTTAAAACCCCTACAATACCACCAAACACTTGAAGCAAATTATTCTTTTGCTTGTCATTGTTTTTCATAAGTTCTCCTACCTGCTTGCTTGATAAATATTACCCAAGATATTAAGTTACTTTTTATATCGAAGCATTGTCATCATTGACAAGCGCATTGATGATTTTCCTCAGGACTCTTGATAGAAATAGAATAGCATAAGAGTCAAGTAATTGCAATACTTGCCACTGCCACTATCACCCCAAACGCTCCACACGCAAAATTGACCCAATCATTCGTCAGCCACGGCCAGCCGCGCAGGTGGACTGTCTCTGTGCCGCAGGTGTGGAGGGGATGTTTCTCGGTTTCTTTGTTGTCAGTAGGACAGAAGTACATCGCTTGCACCGTTGCGCCAAGGAATGAGTCAAACAGCGAGCCGAGCAACCCGGCGAGTGTGATGATGGGAAACAGCGACCAATTGAACGTGAAGAAAGATGCGGGGAGCGCGATCGCCGCCGCGCCCAATAACGAGGCAAGTGTGCCGACAAGGGAGATGCCGCCCGAGGTCCCTTTTTCGACGCGCTTCCGCAAATTTGTGATCAGGCGCGGCGGGGTCGGGTTCAACACGCCCAACTCGGTCGCCCACGTGTCCGCGTTGACCGCGGCGAGCGATGCGGCAAATCCCACCCAGCCAATGCTTGATAAAGGAAAAAAGTAATGGATGATCACAAATACTGCCGCCAGTCCGCCGTTGGCAAGCACCTGCCCCGCGTCGCGCTGGTCGCCCTTGGAATATTTCTCGCTCAGTCCCTGCTTGCGTTTTTTGAACATGCGACTCAATAACGAAGACGTGATAAAAAATGTCAGCAGAATAATCGCCCATGGCGCGCCGCCGATACCAAACACGATCGTGCCGAGGAACAGCGCGGCGAGCGCTCCGTTTTTGCTTAGGCTGTGGGCGCGATACGCAAGGAAGGAGATGAGGAGGACGAGGAGGAAGCCGTAAAAGAGGAGCAACATGAGTTGAAAGTCAAAAGTCGAAGGTCACAGGTCGCGTGAATGACTTTCGACTTGGAACTTGCGACTGGGTTAGACGGGCGTCGTTACCAAAAACAAAACTGCCATCAGAAACAACAACGCGCTGAGCGCGCTCGACACCCACACGATCACCGCAAGCGCGCGCGTCTTTTCCCAGCGATAAAAATACAGCCCCACAAGGATTCCGCTGATGAAGAACAACATGCTGAGGAGTGGGAGCAGGATTAAGCGGCTGGATGCGGTGGGATCGTTGGGCGCGCCGAACGCATCGAACCCAAAGGGAATTTGATTCAAAGACGGGATCAGGATCCCAACCCACACGATAAGCCCGAGGTTGAGGAGCAGTCCGCTGACCCAAAGAAAGCGCGCGGTTGAATTCTCCCATGCCTGCGTGATGACAAACGATGGATACACCGACACCGGCTCGGCGGGCGTCAGGCTTCCCAATTCGGTGGCGCGCGCAAACGTGCGGACGAGCGCGCCTGCATCTTTCGGCGAGATGGCGATCACGCGCTTCGAGGTGGCGATCAAAATAATATTCCGCGTATCCGAGGCGATGAATTCGACCAGCCCCACATCGGCGTGGCGGCGTGTTCCCAGCACTGCGCCGGGCAATCGAAAGCGCGGCAAAGTCAACGGGCGGCTGAGGTCAGAGGCTGGGCGCACCCACTCGATGTCGGTCAGGGGAATATCTTCCACGCGCAAGCCCCACAACACGGCGAGGCTGTCGCGGTCAATGTAATAGTCCGCTTTGTAAAGCGCGTACGTGCGATAGCCGAAAAACGGAATCGGCGCGAAAGCAACGATTCCGATCAACAGATAATTTACGAACGACGGTCCTACTTGCGCGCGGGTGAGGTTGAAAAAACCCCAGCCTGAAACGCCAGCCAACACCAAAATAACGATGGCGTGGAGGACGAATCCGAATCGTTTATCTGGAGGAAAATGCCCGACTTTGAGGTTGTTCATTTTGTTTGTGTGGCAGGGGCGACCCATTGGGTCGCCCCTGTATCATCTCAAATTAGTTTTTATTTCGGTAGTGGTCTAGGGATAAGTGATAGCGATTTCGAAACCCAGAAAATTTCTGGGGCATTGCCTTTTTGGAACACGAATGCTGCCAATTCAGCGAATAACTCGAATTTTTCCGGGCGTTTCGCGTCATTCGTCCCATTCGCGCAATTCGCGTTAAGGATTATCACTTCGACTTAGCCACTACCTTTATTTCTTCAACGACGTTTTCGATTTTCACAAAGCGATTCTCTTTATCCTTGCGCGGTTTCAATTCTACCATTCCCTCTGTCAAGCCCTTTTCGCCCACCGTCACGCGGATGGGACAGCCGATCAGATCCGCGTCGTTGAATTTGACTCCCGCCCGTTCGTCACGGTCATCGAATAACACGGAAATGCCCGCGTTTTGCAATTCGTTATAAATCTCTTCGGCTTTGGCGCGCGTATCCAATTCTTTACTGGGGACGTGCATCAGGTACACGTCAAACGGCGCGGCGGGGTGAGGAAGGGTCAAGCCTTTGTCATCATGATAGGTCTCAGCGAAGGCGAGCAAAATGTTTTCTGTGTAGGGGCGGAGCGTCGCTCCGCCCTTTTCGTTTTCACCCAAAATAATTGCCGTTAAAACCGAAAGCGGATTCCCGCAATTGACACAAGGATCTCCTTTATTTGCCTGCGCCAAATCAGCGACAATATTTGCGGAATAATCCCGCCCGTGGTTTGTATTGAGAAAATGATAGCCCTCCTCGTTTGCCCCCGCAACCAGATTGGGTGGTTGCGGGATCAAATCGTCCACGACGATTAACGCATCCCTCAGCCCGACGGCTGATGCGTACCCTGCGACCGCTCCCGCGCGAACGATTTCCTCTGCCATCGCCAAGCGGATGTCACCGACCTGCGCCTTCAGCTTCGCCTCGCTCATCTGCATGTCCCCGCGCACGACGACGAAGATGAACTTGCTGTCGCTGACGCGGGTGTACATCAAGACTTTAGCCGTCTGCTCTTTGGAAATGTTGAGGAAATTTGCCAGCGCTTCGATGCTGTTGCAGTCTGGCGTGACGATTTTTTCGAGCGGCAATGCTTCCTCTTGCGAAAACACGGACTTGGCGAATTTCGCCAGTTCGAGTCGCTCTGTATACTTGCAATTGGGGCAATGGGCAACTTCAACTTCGCCAGATGCGATTGGGAAGAAGATTTCTTTGTCATTGCCAATGGTTGAAAACAACTGTAGCGCGTCGCTGGCCACACTTTGTAAATGAGAGGTTGTATGTTCACCCAACCGCGTTGGGATATTCTCGCGCGTCAAGTATCCCGCGCGGACGAGGAAGGAGAATCCCTCCGTCCGCGCGTTGTTGGGCGCGTCGCGCTGAGTTTGGATATGTAAGTCACGATATTTCATGGGATATACAGTTCCCCCTCTCCTTTAGGAGAGGGGGTTAGGGGGTGAGGTCAGGATGATTCTGTTTTCTTTTTTCTTGCAACCCGTTGCGTCTTCTCCGGCTCAGGGACAACAATCGGCGTTGCCGCGATGGACTCCGCTTGGGCGGCTTCCGAAGGCGTAGTTTCGGGAGCAGGCTCAAGGTCGAGTTCGACCGTTTCTTCCATCCGAATCTGACCGCGCAGGAAGGCGCCTTCCTCCGTAACGAACGCGGTGGTGACCACGTCGCCCCACACGCGGCCACTGCCGCGGATTTCCAATTTTTGAGTTGTGATGTTGCCGCGTACTGCGCCCGCCACGATGACCGCGTTTGCGCGCACGTTCTGGCAGGTGACGCGCCCCGTCTCGCCGATGACCAACATACCGCGCAGGGCAATCTCGCCCTCGAAGGCGCCCTCAATGCGGACTCCGCCCGAACCGTTGATCGAGCCGTGCCAGATCACGCCTGAGCCTAGCACAGACGTGATGCGCTCCACGGCTTGCACGGCGGGTTGTTGCGGCTCTGAGGGAGTGCTATTGCGTTTGAACATAAGTCAATTTTACCTTTAAAACGATACCCGCTGGTTGAGTAGCCCTGAGTGGCGCCACGGCGCCATTGCGAAGGGCGTATCGAAACCAGCAGATAAGCCAAGCGATCTTGTTATAGCGATGAGTTCACGAACTGGTGGTTTCGATACGTGGCGCGACAATCATGCGCCACTACTCAACCACCGATTTTTAATTTACTCGCCTTTCTCTTCCTTCCCCATCATTTGCACGCCCATGATATTGAAACCAGAATCCACATACAAGATTTCACCCGTGATGCGCGCTGAAAGATCTGAAGCCAAGAACACAGCCGCGTTACCGACGTCTTCAATGGTCACGTTTTCCTGCATCGGGGAAATATCCGCGAAGTGTTTGTACATATCGCGGAAGCCGCCTACGCCCGCCGCGGACAGTGTGCGGATCGCGCCTGCCGAAATCGCATTCACGCGAATCTTTTGCGGACCGAAATCATACGCCAGATAGCGCGTGGATGATTCCAGCGCCGCCTTTGCGACACCCATCACGTTATAGTGGGGAGCAACCTTTACTGCGCCCGAACCGTACGTCAGGCACATCACCGAGGCGCCGGGGTTCAACCACGGCAAAAATGCGTTCGACAACGCGACGAACGAATATACAGAAATATCCAGCGCGTTGCGAAAACCCTCGCGCGAGGTTTGATGATACGGCTTGCTCAACTCGTCGCGCCCAGCAAAGGCAATTGAATGGACGAGCACGTCAACTTTGCCAAAGTGCTTTCCCGCGCTTTCTGCCACAGCCGCGATCTGGTCGTCTTTGGTCACGTCGCATTCCTCAACCCATTTGCAGTCCACTTTTTCAGCCAGCGGTTTCACGCGCCGTTCGAGCGCCTCGCCCGCGTAACTGATTCCGATATTTGCGCCCTCGCGTTTGAACGCCTGCGTGATCCCCCATGCGATTGATTTATCGTTCGCCAGCCCAAACACCAACGCATTCTTGCCCTCGAGTAATCCCATGATGTTCTCCTTTGTTTCCGCGTATGAAGCAGAATTATATTTCAATTTTCCAATCTTTGACTTTAAATCTCCACGACTTGGACAGCCACGGCTCCGCTGTATTATTTAAACCCACACGCGGACTTTTCGTCACGAGCGAATTCGGGACTCGGACGCCCGCTTCGATCCGCAAATTTGGGCTTGATCCAGTCAAGTCAACCGTGTTCTCCCTTTTGGCGATGTCCATCGCCTGAGTCAACTTGCCCGGACCAAACGTGTCGCGCCCGCCACGCCTTCGCATCATCACCTCGACGCCCTCAATCGGCTGGATCGCGCGAATCAACACCGCGGCGGGGAAACCCACTTTTTCTGTCACCACATTAAACATCCAGTGATTCCCATAGGTAAAGTAAACATACACGTGCCCCGCCTCGCCGTACATCGGCGCGGTGCGAGGAGTGAGTCCCGCTTTGGCGTGACAAGCCAAATCCTTTTCGCTGATGTAGGCTTCCGTTTCAACGATCAGCCCGACGAGCTTCCTGCCGTTGAGAATCCGCACCAGCCGCGCGCCGATGAGTTCACGGGCGACGGTCAATGTGTGGCGGTTGTAAAAATCACGCGGAAGAATCCCCCTCTCCCTTTGGGAGAGGGCAGGGGTGAGGGATCTCGCTGCCATCATTTGAATCGAGAATCGCGCTTTAATGTCAACCTCAACCCTTCTGTCAAGTTGATCGATGGGCGGTAATTCAATTTCTGGCTGGCGAGAGTGATATCTGCCCTCATGCGCGAGACACCGCCAGAAGTCTGGGCGTTGTAAATAACCTCGGCTTTACTGCTCGTTGCGTCAAGTATGTGCTTTATCAAATCTTTGATGCTGGTTTCTGTCCCTGAACCGACGTTGATTACCAACCCGTTGATGTTCGGCGCGGTGGCGGCGGCGATCAACGCGCTGACAACATCGTCCACGTAGACGTAATCACGAGTTTGTGAACCATCGCCATGTGCGACCAATGTCCCGCCGCGTAAGGCTTGACGAAGGTAATGCGGAACCACAGGCGGATGCGACGCGGGCAGGTGTTGACCGGGTCCATACGCGTTGAAGATTCGCAGGCTGACGGTTTCGATTCCCCACAATCCTCCTATCGTACGGACATAATATTCCGCCGCGAGTTTGGAAACGGCATACGGTGAGCGCGGATTCGGGGTGATGGACTCTGTCAGTGTTTGCTCACCCAAGTCGCCGTAGACAGCTCCACTCGACGCGAGAACGACGCGGCGTACGCCCACATCCCTCATCGCTTCCATCAGCGCCACCGTCCCGCCGACGTTGACCGCGTTGTAATCCCGCGGATATAAAGCGGACTCGGGCACCGAAACGCGCGCCGCGAGGTGGTAGACGACATCCACCTCTTGAAGTAGAGTCCATAACTTGGGACGGTCACCTACATCGCCGCGCGTGAAATGCACATCGGGCGCGAGCGCCTGAGGATCGCCTGTGGAGAGATCGTCCAGCCCGCGTACCTGGTGTCCCTCGCGTGCGAGTTGATTCGCAAGCGAAGAACCGAGGAATCCTGCGGCTCCTGTGATGAGGAAATTCATTGAGTTATGCTATTGGGTATTTTCATTTTCCCGCCTGAGAATTTCTTCCAATGTTCAATCAACATCGGCAAATCTTCATGGATCGTCTGCCAGACAACTTCCATGTTAATTCCAAAATATTGATGGATAAGCTTGTCGCGCATACCCGCCACATCGCGCCAGGGGATTTGGGGATACTTTGTCCGAGTATCCTCTGGGACATTGCGAGCTGCTTCGCCTATGATTTCCACCGCGCGGATGACGGCGTAAACTGTTTGATCGTCTTTGGAGAAACTTTCAAAACTCATGCCAGACGTGAATTGACCTGCACGCTTTGCGTTTTCCAGCATGTCTCGCAGGTAATCAATGTAGACGCGCTTCATACTGGCACAACTTCGCGAAGGATGTTTTTGCCAATGGCGGGCTTAAGCGAGTCTTTCATTAGACCTCTTGCAAAAGTCATTTTGAGATGAGTTCGAGGTTATAAATGGCAGAGATTAGATTAAAACGCAAAGCAAACCTTTTTCTGCGATTACGATATTTCTCACTCAAAATGCGAAAGAC
>Ga0247727_10005558_pt1 | contig 25462 bp, 34 predicted proteins | sample WisWelCaveWW1625_FD_202498 | JGI IMG/M metagenome (GOLD analysis project Ga0247727, IMG submission 202498) | Biofilm microbial communities from Wishing Well Cave, Virginia, United States - WW16-25 | ecosystem: Environmental > Aquatic > Deep subsurface > Groundwater > Cave microbial mat | place...
GCAAAAGGTAGCAAATTATCCTCTTGAAATTCCCCAAGCAAGCGAGCAATATAGTAATTGCAAGGCGGTTTTAAGGAGCAACGCTCCGGTCCGTGATCCCAAAGATGCGGTCTCGGACACCACCGTCTCGGAAAGGAGGGGATCCAGTCTAGCCAAACCGGACGATCGGAAGGATTCCGATACGCGCGCAAGGATGTAGCGCCGTCCCAGAAGGTGGGAGAGACGAGGGTGTTGTGTGGTGATGTGAGCGAGAGTCACTTCCACCAACTGAATCTTTCCTGTTCCTACTAGCAGGTAGACGGAACAGTTTCCATACTTTAGGCATTACGGCGACCCGCCCGCCGCCGTGAGCCACCTCCGTCGGGCTGGACCACCTCCCCGCTTTAGTGGTCCTGCACAGGGGATTGGGGGAGCAGATCGAACGGGCAAGGAAGCCAAGAGACTTCCCGGTCTGCTCCTCCATCGTCAACTTGCTTGCTCCCCACGCCGGCGGTTGGGAGGAGAAGTGTTGGTACAAGCCACCCTTCTCCTCCCGCCAACCTCCAAAACCTACTTGAATCTTGCAATTTTGCTTCGATAAGATTAAAATCGATTTTAACAGGCATCTACGCCGCACTCCGATGCAAGATCGGAGCCCGACGTTACTTAAGGCCTCCTGGAAGGGTGGCCGACAAAAACAGGGAAACCAAAGCAGGCTGTTCAACCACTAGATGTCTTTTTAAGTGGAGAAATTTCTCTCTACGCACTTCCTGGCTTAAATTAAATACTCTTTAAGAAAAGGATGATCCTATGTTTAGTTTTTTGAACCAAAAATATCGCAGTGCCGAGACCAGAATTGCCGATACTATTTCTCGTCTTTCGGGTAGTATGTTTTTTGTCTATTTGCATGTTCTTGCATTCACAGTCTTTTTCTTGACCAGACCCTTTCAAGTTGAGGTTTTCAATATTCTACTTTCTTTGGAGGCTGTCTTTTTGGCTACCTTTGTTTTAATTACTCAAAACCGCCAAGCAGAAATTCTAGAAGAGCGTGCTGAAGAAGAAGAAGAGGATCAAGAAGAAATTCAAGAAGATATCGAAGACATTCAGCAAGATTTTGACGAGCTACAAAAGGATCTAGGTGAAGTCCGTAGGATAATTGAGAAAATTGAAGCTCGTGCCTCTGGCCAAGAACCGCTACCTATGAAGACTCCTCATGAAGTCAAAGAACCAGAACCAATCAGCGGCTAACCTGATAGGTTCACTAATTGGCTACTAAACTATATAATTGCCTTCATGGCAGAAATTTTTCTCACCAATACCCTCTCACGAAAAAAAGAAAAGTTTGATCCGATTGATAAAAATCAGGTTCGAATTTATTCTTGTGGACCTACAGTTTACCGCAACGTCCATATCGGTAACCTAAGGACATATATCAGCGTTGATTTGTTGGTTAGAATGTTGCGCTACAACGGTCTTGAAGTAAAGCACGTCAAGAACATTACCGATGTGGGACACATGCGCACCACTGGGGCGGACGAAGCCTATGATCCGATCATTAATGAAGCTATGAAAGAGGGAAAAACACCTCTGCAGATCGCAGAGCAGTACACACAAGCTTATTTTGAAGATCAGAAGAAACTTAATATCCTCCCTGCTGACGAGAATCCCAAAGCGACGGATAACATTCCCGAGATGATCGAGATAGCCAAAAAGTTAATCGACAACGGCTTAGCCTATGAAACTGACGGGACAGTGTACTTCAACGTCAAAAAGTTTGCTAATTACGGAAAGTTATCTGGTAACACGCTCGACAAAATGGGGGATTTGCTCCAGGCCGTTCGAGTTTCAGTTGAGACTGACAAAAAGGACTCAGCTGACTTTGCTCTCTGGAAGGCTGCCAAAGACGATCGAGCGATGGTCTGGGATAGTCCTTGGGGTAAGGGTTTTCCCGGTTGGCACATTGAATGTAGCGCCATGAGTACCAAATATTTAGGTGAGAGCTTTGACATCCACACTGGTGGAGAAGATCTTATCTTTCCGCATCACGAAGACGAGATCGCTCAGAGCCAAGGGGCCTTTGGAAAACCACCAGTAAACTGCTGGTTTCATGGAGGTTTTCTGACAGTAGACGGTACCAAGATGGCCCGTAGCGCAAACAATTTTTATACTCTTTCGGACATAGAAAACAAAGCCCACCAATCATTATCCTTTCGTTATTTATGCTTGACCGCTCACTATCGTGGTCGTCTCAACTTTACTTGGTCAGGACTAGAAGCAGCCCAAACAGCATTGAACAACCTTTATCGTGAGATTTCAGGTTACAGCTCAGGAGTGGAGGCAAGAATTGGTTGTGCTGAATTTGAACAAGAATTTCTTGAGGCTATTAATGAAGATTTAAATACTCCAAAAAGCTTGGAGATCGTCTGGGGTCTAGTTAAAAGTGATTATCCAGCACGTGCCAAGTTGAAAAGCCTATTGAAGTTTGATCAGGTCCTTGGACTGGGTTTGGAGGGATATACCCATATTGAGGCTACGCAGGAGGTTAAGAAATTGGTTAACGACAGGGAAGAAGCGAGAAAGAGCAAAGATTTTGAAAGGAGTGACAGACTGCGAGCTCAAATTGCCGTAGAAGGTTTTGAGGTGATCGATGAGGAAGGTGGGCCAAGATTGAAAAAAATCGTTGGTTCTTGATCTATGTCGGAAAAACAGATTGAATTTTTGGACAAACAAGGCAGAAAAATAGTTGGGACACTTTTACTTCCCGCAGGAGCCGGACCTTTCCCCGCAATTGTCATTTGCCACGGATTCAAAGGCAATCGCAATGAGAGACAAAATAGTAAACTAGCCGAGGCTATCACACAAAAAGGTATTATCACACTACGGTTTGACTTTACGAACGAACCTGGCGAAAGCTCCCTTCCTTTCCAAGACATGACAATTAGCTATGAACTAGAGGTGCTGGATCAGGCGGTGAATCACTTAAAAGCATTGCCGGCAACTGACAAGGAGAGAATTGGATTAACTGGCCATTCACTTGGAGACCTAATTGTCGCCTGGTATGCAGCAGGACACCCAGAAATAAAGGCAATCGCTACCCTTTCAGGGGTTTACAGCTTTTTGGAGATGTGGAAGAGGGTTTACGGTGAGGAAATCACCAAAGAACTTCAAGAAAAGGGTTTCTCCTATGTCTATTCAAATACTCTAAAGAAGGATTTAAGGATAAAAGAGGATTTCTATAAAGATGCCCAAAAATACGAGATGGATAAGGTCATCGACAGTTTAGTTTGTCCAATTTTGGTCGTGGCCGGGACTGCCGATGAAGCGGTCAGCATTGATCACGCCCAACATTACTATGATCGCGCTTTCAGCAAGACTAAAGAGTTGGAAATCATTAAAGGTGCAGATCACATTTACAGCAAAGAAGGCAATCTAGAGCAGCTAGTTGATTCGGTAAGCAGCTGGTTCAGCAAGACCCTTTGACAAGCTAGCAATATTAATTGACAGACAAGTGACAAATTTGATATAAAAAATCCAATGAGCAAAGCTCTAACACTACCTAACCTTGACCTTATCCTTCGCTGGAGAGGTTCTGGCGTGAAGCGTTAAGGCTTGCAAACGACCCAACGGAACCTCCTTCAGCGAAAGCTCAAGGGGGTTTTTTGTTGGTTGTGAAATACCGTAAGTGTAGCGAAGGAGAGGATCAATGAACGACCCCGGCAAAGGTTTTGTTCTCGAGGACCTGGTGTACAGCAGGAAGGGGGTAAAGTTTCAGCCCGACGCAGAGGTCTTTCTGATTCGTCCCGATGGCGAGCCTGTTCACCGAGCAGCAACCGTAGGTGTTGGAACAGTGGGCAGGGTCTTCAGCGCCGTCAAAAACGCGGTTCAGATGGATCTCGAGTTGGAGAATTACCAAGTCTCTTCGATCAGTTCCGGACCTGACGCTATCGCTCAGTGCACGGCTCAAGTCAGATTGGGAACTCGGGTCATCACCGGAATCGGGAAGGATGGGGATGTGGTCATCGCGAGTGCCCGTGCCTTCGTCGAGGCGGCGAGCATGTTCTTAAGTGGACACGCTGTAATTGTTGGAAGGGAAATCGCGATCTGAAGCTGGAGGTTCCACCACCTTATGGCCCTGTATCTTTTGGAGAAATCCTTAGGATGCAGGGCCGAGCCGTTTCTGATAAAATATTCTTAGCTTCGCTGCCATGTCGACCAAGCTGCCAGTATCCAATAGGTCTAAAGAATCGATTAATCCCACCTCTGCCGGTTTTATTTTTCATCGGAAAAACAGTCCCGAGCGAGAGCGAGGATTTACTTTCCCTACGAAAGCAGTCCCTGAGCAAAGTGAAGGGTTTACTATTCTTGAAATTCTGGTCGTTGTCGGTATCATCGTCATCCTGACGGGGATAGCCTTAGGTGCCTACAATAATTTCAGCAAACAAGTTGATCTTGATGTGACTACCCAGGGTATCTTGAGTACTTTGCGCGATGCTCGTAGCCGGACTCTCGCTTCAGAAGGCGAAACAGTCTACGGAGTTCATTTTGAAACTGATAAATACACACTCTTCGCGGGCTCAGTTTATGATGCTAGTGCTTCAGCCAACAAGGTTCAGGATCTGACCAGCACGGAAATCTACTCGATTAGCCTGACTGGCGGTGGTAGTGAAGTGCTCTTTGACCGAATTCGTGGCACCACCGATCAATACGGTAGTCTCGGACTGCGTCTCGTCGACAACCCCAGCCGAACCCAAACTATCACCATTGATTCGGGTGGGCAAGTTTCAACCCAAAACACCGTCAATCCCACTGACACAAGGGTTACTGATACACGCCACCTACATTTTGATCTGGGTTGGAGCATTCAGGGAGGAAGTACCTTGACACTTACCTTTGCTGATCCACCAAATCCTAATGTAGTTCAAAACGTCTCCATGGCTACTTATTTCAATGTAGGGCAGAGCGTTTTTGATTGGGAAGACACTATTGATGTCAATGGTTCTGATCAGATTTTACGTGTCCACACCCACAATCTCGATGCATTTGATACCCTTCTTAGTATTCACCGAGATCGAAATTTTAACGACAAAGCGGTCACCATCTCGATTGATGGTCTGACAATTGTTTCTTACGCAGCGGATGGTACCGCAACGGTTGGAGCGTCGGGAGGGACGATGAGCGTTCAATAGATCGCTTCGCGCTCTGCGTCGCAAGCGACTAAAAAATTATGAATTACGAATCAAGAAGCAAAGTTAAAGTAACCTTACAAAACGGCTTTGGGTTGATCGAAATCTTGATTGCCGGAGCGGTTATCACTGTTTCGCTTCTCAGCGTAGTTGGCTTCTTTATTTTTTCTCAGAGTGTGACTCTTCGTACTGTGCGCAACACTGAAGCGGTTTCCTTGGCCGAGCAAGCCATGGAGGCGGTGAGGAAACTACGTGACGAGAGTTGGGACACGAACATTGGTGTCCTTACAGCTGGAACTACTTACTACCCAACCATAGCTTCGGACAAATGGACCCTGACTTCTACTAACCCCAGCCTGGGAAGCTTCTACACAACTACAATTGTTTTTAGCCAAGTGAATCGTGATGTGAGTGACAATATTGCTCAAGTTGGGACCGATGACCCCGAAACAAGGAAGGTAGATGTGAGCGTAAGTTGGCAAGAGGGGCAGAACGCCAAAGATGTCTCTTTGACAATGTACCTGACTAATTTTTTGGATAACTGATGTTGAATCTTAACTCAGTAATTAAAATGAATACTAGAAGGGGGTTTACTTTGCTCTCAGCAAAGCAGTCCCCGAAGGGGTTTATTTTGCCCTTGGTAAAACAGTCCCCGAAGGGGTTTACCCTGATCGAGGTGATGGTTTATGCAGTCGCCTTGGTTTTGGTGGTAAACATCTTGGTTCTTACTCTAATACAGCTGATGTCGCTTAACGATTCATCCCGTAGAGCTCGAGAGGCGATGGATAATGCTCGCCGGGCACTTGATGTAGTCGCCCAGGAAATTAGACATGCGGATAATGTCTATGACCCGACCAGTGTCTTTGACGCGACTCCAGGGCAGCTGAGCCTTGAGACTTTGAGAGATTTGCCAGCCGATGAAACTTCAACTTATGTAGATTTTTACATCGATGATTTTGGTCTTTATCTCAAGCGTGAGGGACAGACGGCGCAACTCATTACCAGCGAAAAAGTATCGGTAACCAATTTAGTTTTTTCTGAGCTCGACGGTTATACTGACGGCCCGGCGGTTCGGATACAGCTGACAGTCGAATATCGTTCACCAATTTCAGGACCAAAGAATGCGGTAAGTGTTGAGACAACGGCGTCTTTAAGGAGTTACCAATGAGACAGACTAATCTCGAAAATCAGGCAGGTCAGGCAGCAATCGTGGCAATACTCGTTATCCTAGCAGTGGTGCTCATCATGGTGGGTGGAGTTGGCCTACTGACCACCAACGACCTGCGAGGTATCAACAATATTGTTACCTCCTCACAAAGCTATTACGTTTCTGAATCTGGTATTGAGGATGCCTTACTCAGAATCAGCAAGAACATGAGCTATAGTGCAAGTTATACCCTTTCGGTTGGTAGTGACAGTACCTTAGTCGAGGTTACTGGCCCTTCCAACGCTTTAGTAATCACTTCCGAGGGGGACGTGGACAATCGTATTCGCAAACTTTCAGTTAATCTAACGGCGACCTCCACCTCAACTGATATCTCCTTTAATTATGGAATACAAGTTGGCTATGGAGGATTGATACTCGACAACTCTACCGTGAACGGCAATGTTTACTCAAACGGACCGATAATAGCCAATCATCAAGACGCAGAGATTTTGGGGACCGCAATTTCTGCTAATGCCCCAGCTGCAAGTGCCGATCAAGTGAACGATGTTTCCGATAGTCCAGCAAGTTCCATCAACTTCCGCAACGCCAGCAGCAGCCAAGATTTGGCCCAAAGCTTTGTCCTTACCAATACCTTACCTTTAAATCAAATTCAGCTTAGGATTCGCAAGACGGGAAGTCCTTCAAATGCCACGGTCAGAATTACCAACAATAACTCAGGCAATCCTGGTAGTACAACTTATGCTACCGGTACCCTGAATTCCTCTTCTGTAACCACAAGCTTAAATTGGATAAGTGTTACTTTTTCAACCAATCCGCAGCTAACTGCGGGAGTGACTTATTGGATAGTAGTAGACAATTCTTCCACTAGTTCATCTAACTATTACACCGTTGAGGCTAATGATGACTACGCATCTGGCCAAGCCAAGGTTGGTCAGTTTGGAGGAACTTGGAATAACACGTCACCGGTAGGATTGGATGCTATGTTTAGAGTGTATCTTGGTGGTACTCAGGGATCCATTACTGGTTATGGTAGCGGGGGAGGTGGTTCACAGCGGCTTGATGTTACTGGTGATGCTCGAGCCAATACGGTCACCAACTCGAATGTTACAGGGAACCTTTATTGTCAAACTGGTAGTGGTAACAACAAAGCCTGTGACACCTCTCAGTCCGATCCAACAGCGCAAAGTTTTCCCATTTCAGATGCCAACATTGCCCAGTGGCAAACGGAGGCGGAAGCAGGAGGAACAATTAGCGGGAATTATAATGTTGCCGGCAGTGTATCTCTTGGGCCGACAAAAATAACAGGGAACTTAACCTTTACCAATAATGCAACTTTGACATTGACAGGAACCATTTGGGTAGCTGGTACCATTACTACAGCCAATGGTGTGACAGTTCAACTGGACCCAGGCTATGGTTCCGATGGAGGTATTGTGCTCTCTGATGGCTACATTAATATCGTCAACGGTACTAATTTTCTTGGCTCAGGTCAGGCAGGTAGCTACCTTTTGTTAATCAGCACAAACGATTGTGATGGTACGAGTAACCCGAGTGCAACTGGATTATCCTGCACTACTGGAAACTCCGCTATTGAGATATTAAACAATACCGGTTCGGCAATTATCTACGCATCTCGTGGTCAGGTCCATCTTGGGAATGCCTCAGTGAAGGAAGTTACCGGTTATAAATTAAGTATTGATAACAATGGTAGCATTACATACGAAACTGGCTTAGCCAGCGCCCAATTTTCTTCCGGTCCTGGGGGTGGCTACATTATCAGCGATTGGATTGAAATTGAGTAGGCTTTCTTGCTAGAGAGCAATCAAACCTGATAAGATTAATTAGAACTGCCTAGCCCCGACTTCTCGGGCGCAAGGCGCGTAAGCGATTTATGGGCCTTTTCGGTAAACGTCAAAGACAAGACATCAACCTCATACCCGAAGAACAGCAAGTCCTCAAGACTCAAGCTAATAAACGTGGTCTAGTGGCTTTTTTTGTCATTATTGCTGTGTTAGTAATCGGCACTTACTCACTTGTCTTGGTACTTCAACAAACGGCTAAAGCTGAGAATAAAAGAATCGCCAATGAAACTCAAACTCAGATAGCCCTCTTTCAAAAGGAAGCAACCGTTGCCGCCTCCATAAAACAAATCCAGGCCAAGTATACAGCCTACAAAAACCAAGCAGCGGGAGAGGCAGATTTTGAAAAAAAGCTGGATATTTTGGCCAAAGCCACACCAGCCAACCTACAAATTACAGCCTTATCGATGACACCTGAGGGCAATACTGATATTACGCTTCGAGCCTTCTCGGCTAGTGTTGCTTATCAGTTTATTGAAGGCTTGCGTGCGGATAAAGAGAATTTTGACAAAGTTGAGCTTTCCTCGATTAGCAAGGTAGCCGAAAGCTCTCAATTGAATCTGAACATGTCACTCTTGATTAAATAAAATGTTGAAGAAACTACCAAAATCGTTAAAAAATTTACGTAATGCAGGGGCAATCGCCATTGGGGGTATTTTGGGAACCCTGGTCTTGGCCGCCTTGGCGAGCTACTTTTTGATTTTACCAGCCTTCACCAACTTGGGAGAGCTAGAAGAGATTAATGAAGCCGATCGTGCTACATTCGGAAAGATTCAGAGTAATGTGACTATCTTGACAGGCCTGGATAAGCAAAAGATTGCCACTCTTTCGGCTACAGTTGATGGCTTGATGCCCCCCGAACCAGATCAAACGAGGGTAGCTGCCTTGGTATCTGTGGTAGCTCAAGCTGCCGGTGGAAGGATCACTAGTCTTCAGGGTAGTGCAAATTCGGCTAAGAGCAAGACCACGGCTAAGGCACCACCCTCAGGTGCAGCTGCGAGTGGTACTACTTCTACTACCCCGATCACCAAAGCGGGAGCCTCTAGCGCTACCAAGACTGCCTCTTATACCTTAGAAATACAGTTTGTGGGCAGCTATCAAGCCTTGAGACGCTTTATCGTGGGTTTGCGCAGTACCGATCGAGCAATAGAAGTTGCTGGTCTTACTGTTGCTCCTGATGAAATTGATCCAAATGGAGTCAAAGTGACCACGAACCTTAAGTTTCCGTTGAGTACTTCCGCTGTAACAGTCACCCCCGAGGAGCCGATCACCTTCAGTGCTGGGTTGCAGAAGGAGATTGAAGAACTAGCTGCCTCAATTCAATACGAAGTCGAGCCGACCAATTTGCCAACTTCTCGTCCCAATCCTTTCCGAGGTTACTAATAATGCACAGTTGTTTTGTGTTATACTTTTGATGATGGAAGAGCAAGGATCAAAAAACTGGGAAAAGGCTCTACTTTCTGGAACCCCTGACATCGCTATGGTAGCCGATCTGGCTGGCAACATTCTCTATATCAACCACGTCTTACCTGGCTTTACCCTTGAAAAAGTAATTGGTAGCAACATTAGTAACTACATACCTCCTGGTTATGAAGTAGCTTACAAAGAGGCCTTGTCCGAAGTATTTGAAAAAGGTACCAGCAAAGAATTTGTCGTTACTGGCGCAGGACCGGACAACACGACTGCTTGGTATTTGACTCGAATTGGTGCCATAAAAAACGGAGAAGTGGTTGAAGCGGCAGCGGTCATTTCGACCGACATTACTCAACGAATGCTAGTAGACGACGACCTCAAAGCCTGTAAACTCGAAGTAGAACGCCTCCAAGCTCGGGTCAACGAGCTCCAAGATAAATAATTTCCCACAAATAATTAAAGATAAAAAAGACGAAGGCTCCATGCCGGAATTGTATCCTGGTCATGGAGCCCTGGTACCTCACTCGAGAACCTCGCGATGTTAGCGGGTCGTCGGTGAGGTCGGCGTCGTCGGCTCGTGCGTCGTCGGCGTCTCGGTCGGCGGCGGAGCGGTGTTCTTCTTCTCGCCCGTGGTGGCCGTCGTGGTCGTCGGGTCGTGAGCCGGAGCGCGTGCGTTAGGCATGGATTCCTCTCCTTCTACCTTGACCTGTGCCTTCTTCCTGGCGTCTGGTTTCTTTGGGACCAGAGGTCCTCATGGGCGGAACGTATTTGCCTGGAGTAGACGAGCTACTACACTGCCGCAGCTCTAAAAAGAGCCTTGTGGTGGTTTCTAGGCCAAAACCAGCGCGGACCAAGCGACGAACCGCATGTTGAGCAAATTATTTAGCAAGCAAGCTTTTTTGTCAAATAGTAAAATATATTTTGTCTATTTTGCTTCTACCAAAAAACACGATCTAGTGCTATTGAAATGGTGGAATTGGAAGGATAGAATACAGTCGTGAACGAATTGAAGCCAACCAACGCCAAAACAGTTGAGGAGTATTTAGAGCGTTTGACAGCCGATCGTCGCATCGCCCTCGAACAGGTTCGTCAGGTAATCAAGAAAAATTTACCGGCTGGCTATGAAGAGGGGATGGACTATGGCATGGTTGTCTATTACATTCCGCTGCAGCGCTATCCCAAGACTTACAATGGCCACCCACTGGGTTATGTGGCTCTTGCCTCGCAGAAAAATTACATGTCTATCTACCTGATGAATATTTATGGAGATTCCAAAAATGAAAAATGGTTCAAAGAAGAATTTGAAAAAGCAGGCAAGAAACTAGACATGGGCAAGAGCTGTGTACGTTTTAAAAAAGTGGAGGACCTTTCAATTGAAACAATTGGCAAGGCTGTCAGCCTCACCACCCTCGAACAATATATTGCTCACTACGAACAATCTCGAAAGAAATGATCAAAAATCTTTACTAGTTAGTTGGCCATATCCTCGATCAGGTAGATACTTCCGGTCTTAAAATCAGCTAGATATATTTCACCCTGAGAGTCTTCCCCAAAGGTGCTGATTTGGTAAGGAGTAGAGGCAACCAATTTCGCTTCCCAGGTGCCGTTTTTTTCACTGGCTAGATAAACTTGACCGCCGCAGTAGTCTCCGTAGAAGTATTTCCCGGTTAACTCTTTGCTTTGGACCCCCCGATAGACGTAGCCGCCGGTGACTGAGCAGCGCTTTTCGGTATGGTGGTATTCGATGACAGGAAAGACATACTGAGACTTGTCCTTACAGCCAGATGGTAGATAAGCCTTTGAGCCTTCATAGCAGCGCCAGCCGTAGTTTTTGCCTCCGTCAGTTGCCTTTTCAAAGTTGATCTCCTCGAATGTCCCCTGACCAACGTCCGCTATCCACATGTTCCCGCTTGTCCTATCAAAGCTGAAGCGCCAAGGGTTTCTCCACCCCGCTGACCAGATTTCAGCCTTTGCATCAGCTTGATTGACGAAGGGATTGTCGGCGGGTACATTGTAGGAATCTCCCTTGTCTACATCGATGCGTAAGATTTTGCCGAGCAAATCATTCATGTTTTGGGCTCGGTTTTGGGGATCTCCTCCCGAGCCACCGTCTCCCAGGGCAATGTAGAGGTAGCCGTCAGGACCAAAGGCTAGATCCCCACCGTTGTGGTTTTTGTAGGGTTGGGGGATCTCCAAAATAGCCTTTTCACTTCCCGGGTCGGCTGCGTTCTTGTCGCTAGTTACCTTAAAGCGAGAAATCATTGTGCTGCGAGATTTATCAATATAGTTCACATAAAAATAACCGTTGTCTTTAAAGGAAGGGTGAAAGGCAAGTCCCAGCAGACCCATCTCACCGCCTGCTTGGACTCTGCCGCGAATATCTAGAAAGGGAGTTTTTTCAATCTGGCCCTCTTCGTTAATTATTCTGATCAGTCCGAGCCGATCTACTATAAAAAGGCGGCGGTCACTAGTGATTCTAGTTGAGGCGATAGCGGTGGGGCTGCCGAGGCCAGTAGCGATCAGAGTCAGCCCTATTCTAGGAGTCTTGGCTTGAGCAGAAGAGGTAGCAGTAGAATCAGTTGATTTGGTGTTAGAGCCTTTGTTCCAGACAAAGAGGCTGAGAATAGCTACGACAATAATTGAAAGTAAGAGAAGAAAAAGAGCAGTCTTGTTGTTCACGAGCCAATTATACCTTTCTTCTGATTTAGCGCAAACCCCGGCGACTAAAGAGCCAAGTTGCCAGTGGTAAACAAACAATAATTATACCGATACTCCAAGCAAAGGCGAGCCAACCAGAGTTCCCAATTGGAGTGCCGACGAGCCAGGCTCGCATAGAGTTGATGACATGAGTCACTGGTTGATTCTCGGCAAAGACTCGCAATACCGTGGGCATGGTTTTTGTCTCCACAAAGGCGCTGCTGATGAAAGTCAAAGGGAAGATAGCCAGAAAGCCGACCCATTGAGCCGCCTCAAGACTTTTGACAAACAGTCCCATGATGGCCGATAGCCAGGAGATTGCCAGAGTAAAGAACAGTGCCAGGGCGAGGACCAAGGCCCACTCGGTCAGATCTGCAGTTGGACGAAAGCCCACCACAAAAGCAACAATCAGAGTGATAGTAGCCGAGACTGCGTTGCGGACCAAGTCAGCAAAGACATGACCGACTAGAAGGGCGGAGTTAAACATTGGCAGAGAACGGAAACGATCAACAATACCCTGCTGCAAGTCTACTGCGAGATTAATTGTCGTGTAGTTGGCTCCGAAAGCAAGGGTCTGCACCAAAATTCCTGCTACTAGATAATTCACGTAGCTGACACCACTGGTGGCAATTGCTCCGCCAAAGACATAGCGGAACATGATCATGAACATGATGGGGAAGATAGCTGCCGAAAGCAGTTGATCCATGCTGCGTATGATGTGCATGATAGAGCGTTTGGTCAGGACCCAGGAATCAGAGAAGACCCAGAATAGAGCCGAGCGCTTTTCAGGTTGGACTTTAGTTAAAAGGGAAGTTGAATTCGCCATTATTTGCCGACTCCTTCTTTTTTAGTCTCTTCTTCAACTTGTTCCGAAGCGGCATGACCAGTTAGGGTCAAGAAGACATCATCCAGAGTTGGCTTGTGTAGGGAGAGAGCCTCGACTTCGATTCTTGCTGCTGCCATTCTGTCTAAGATTTCTTTTACTTCTTTAACACCATCATTCATTGGGACAATGAGAGTCCTCTTCTTTTCATCTCCAACGACCTCTCCTTGAAGGATTTTTTTGGCTTCTTCAAAGCTGCTTGCCCGGCCAATAGTGAGCTCAAGTCTTTCCTTGCCGACTTTTTGCTTGAGTTCATCGGCGGTTCCTTCGGCAATGATTTTGCCCTCATCGATGACGGTGATTTTGTCGGCTAGCTGATCTGCTTCGTCCATGTACTGAGTAGTCAAGAGTATTGTGGTACCAGTCTCCACAAGTTGGCCAATGATTTCCCACATGGTCAGCCGACTTCGGGGATCAAGCCCAGTAGTTGGTTCGTCTAAAAAGAGAATTGGAGGGGTAGCGATTAAACTGATGGCCAAATCGAGCCTGCGGCGCATACCTCCTGAGTAAGTTTTTACCACCCGGTTGGCAGCTTCATCCAGCTCAAACTGTTTTAACAATTCTTTCCCTCGCCGCTTGGAATCGGCAACACTTAGTCGGTAGAGTCGGCCCATCATTTCCATGTTTTCAAGACCAGTTAGGTATTCGTCGACGGCGGCGTATTGGCCAGTGAGACCAATGACAGTATGCACTTTCTCCGGTTCTTTTTGGACGTCAAAGCCGTCGATCAACACCTTGCCGCTGTCGGGTAAAAGTAGGGTACTCATGATGCGTATCATGGTCGTCTTCCCGGCTCCATTCGGACCGAGAAGGGCAACGACAGTTCCTCTTTTCACGGTGAGGTTGATGCCTTTGAGGACTTTCAACTTCTTGAAAGATTTGGTCAGATTTTCGACGACAATGGCGTTTTCTTGCATGAGGAAATATCTTACTTTATTTTTGCTCAAAATCAACAGGCAATTTATTGGTTAGAAGACGGCAAAAGGAGTTGAAGGACCGATGAAGCAAAAGTGCGGGCAGTCACTTGCACTTCACCGGTCCCCGTTCAGCCTACTTCCGAGCGAGTCGCGCTAGGAGGTGGCTGTCGCCGCGATGTTGTCGGCGTGGGTCGCATCGATGCCCGTGCTCGTCGGCATCGTCTTCTGGAAGTTCACGGCCTCGGTTGCAGGAGCGCGTGAGCGCCGGGTGATGGTCATGAGTAGCCATCCTTTTCGGTGTCGGCGTGTTCGTCGGCGTGTTGGTCGAGGCTCTCTGAGGGAGGTCCAGATGCCGAAGTCGAAGGGGATTCTCGTAGTTTTCTCACTACTGCCCGTAACGACCCCTTTGTCCCCGTGGGTCTAGGAGAATCCCAACTGATCCCTCTCCGCTTCAGAATCCTTGAGAAGATAGTAGACAAGCAGGCAAAGTTTGTCAACGGACTTGCTGTTTTACTGTTACAGCGTGACGATTTGGAAGTGCGCCTTCGTGCAGTTGATCAACCGTTGCTTGATCCGCCCCAGCCACGCGAGAAACAAGATGTCTCCGTAGAGGAAGTATTTTCCGGGGAGTCCGTTGAGCAGAAGTAATATCTGCCATCTGGGACGGTCCCAGAATTTCTTTGACTTGTCGGAGTTCATGGCGTAGAGCAGTACGATCAGTATGCTGCACGCCAGGTAAATCCCCACCAAGGACACGATATAGACAAGCGTATCTTCAGTGATCCAACTGAAATTCATAACCCCAGCCCCTTTCTTGAGCGAGTTTCGCGCATTGATCTCTGGTTAATTCGATAATAACAAAATACGAATTTTGGTGCTTGGAAGTATAATTGTGGCAACTGGAAGAATCGAATCTGGCGAAAGCCAAGGAAGGAATAGGCAAGTGATCGATCAACAGTATCTCGATCAGTTAATGATCTCGGGGGACTGGTTGAGTGATGGTCTCAAGAAGTTCGTTCTAGAACACATTCCAGCAGAAGAGACCCTGACGGGTGAACAAGCCTCCGAAAAACTGAGGGTAGCAGGTTTCAGCGTTGCTTTAAGAGAGATCGTGAATAACGATACAGTGATTCGTCACGATCTCACTATTGGTCAAAAGATCGAAATCTGGGTTGACAATATCAGTCCAGTCGCAGGTGACTGGTTCTTGGACACAGTCAACAACGATGGGGTCGTGTACCAGTCACGTTGGTGGATTCTCCGAATGAGAGAAAACCCAGAAGCACCTGCCGAAGTCTTGCAGAAGATCGGTGAAACACTCGGTGCCCAAGTGACAGTCCCGCTTCCCGAGCGAATCCTCCAGATGCCAATACCATCGTGGTACTATCACGGAATACTTGGAACAGGCCACTGTCGAAGTGGTAGTACCTGGGTTTTCGTCTCTGAGGCACAATCACTTCTCGACGACTTTGTGAGTGAGATACAAAAGTTGTTTCAGTAGTCGGTTGGCGAAAGCCGAAGGAGGGTGAATGACGACTCAAACGGAAGAAGACAGTTTCTACGGCACACTCGCTCGAATCTCGGCTGGTAACTTTCTTACCCAGGTAACACTGGAGAGTGCTGAGGTCATCGTTGACCAGATCAAAAAGCACGAAGAAAGACACCGGCACGGGCTCCGCGATCGTCTGGACCCGTCTTGTGCAGTTTGCGACGGTCTGGTGCTACAGATGCGCGAGATGCTGGAGAACTTCGTCGAGCAGGGGAAACTGATCCGCAAGTAGCGGCGAAAGCCGGAAGGAGACAATGATGGTTACCGACGTAAACGTGCCTATCAAGGCCTTCAGTTGGTTCGTCTACATGGAAGCGGATGGGTCGGCTGCTCGAGCGATCTGTCCCATGCTCGGTCTTCTCGTTGTGAGGCCCAGCGTCGAGGAGGCGAAGGAGGAGTTGTTCGAGCTGGCCAAGGATTATCTCGAAGTCAAGATTCGCCTTTCACAAGAGAAGGGGGAGGATCTGGACGTCGCCCGACCAACGCCGGCCGAGGCCTGGGATGCTCACCTCCTCAGGTTTGTCTGGCAGTGTTCCTCCGAGCCAGACCAACAGGGACTTCTCTGGGCTTGCGGCATTCTCCAAAAGAATCTCTCCGCGCCCGAATGGGGGGCCTGAATCAGAGGGTACGAAGGGTGGAGAGATGATCACATGCCCACCAGGGGTCGTCGCATTTGTGCAGCGACCCTTTCGCGTTTTATCCCCAATTTGCGTTCAAGCGAAGGAAAAAATTAGTGGGTTTCGAGTTGGGAAATGCGTTCTTCGTGGTCTTTGACTTGTTCGCGGACCTCACCCACGTCTCTTCTAAGCTCAAGAGCCGCACCGATTTTCTGTTCGATTTCCATTACACTACCAGCTAGTGTTTCTTGGGTTTCTTTTACATCAGCAAGATCTGCTCTGACTGGTTTTACAATATTTTCTATTGATTTCAAATCATCCTTGGTTAACATCTACAGTCTCCAATTTGCTAGTTAGTAACTCTTCAGCGGGTTTCCAACAGTCCAAGCACAAGAGCTCAAGTTTTTTACTGTTACGGATACCAATATTATCATAAAGGCCAACGTCTTTGCCACAGATGTCACAAGAGTAGTTTATTGGCATAGGGTTCCTAATTTAACCCCTCCCAATGCTGCTGTCAAGAAACTTTGATTACTACAGGAATTTGCGTTCAAGTGAAGGAAAACTTATAATCCAGCCACAACTGAATATAGCGGCAGGCGCCTCGAGAGGGGCTTTCACGAAAGGAGTTGTCTCGTGGGTGAGGCAACACTGTCTCTGATCAACCAGTTTCAAAAGAAATTGGCAGCAGAGAGAAACTCAGGCGACTTTCTGGCGAGACTCAACAAGCGTTGGGATCTGGTTCGGATTGTCGGCAATGTGGGGGACGGAGAAGCTCGGAAGATCCTCTCAGTGCTTCAAGCAAGGCCAAAAGTTTTCAGAGAGGGTGTTCTCGAGTCCGTACATGCACTTGGCGATCTTGCTCGAAAAGCCCAGATGACCAACATTCCTGGCGGTGAAACACTTCACTCTCAAAGCCAGGCTGGTCTGATGAAGTTCAAGCTGGGTAGTTGGCACTTTAACCTCAAGCCCGAGGAGACCTTGGAAACGGGAACTACAGTTTCCGGTCAGGTAATCTACCTCCTCGACACTCTCCGGGGCAGTCTTGGCTGCAATCGGGCAGGTGCCGCGGCACTTGTCGGGCAACTTCCGCCAGTCGAGGGTCTACGCTGGACTCTAGGCAATGCACCGACAATAGTCGGGATCTTGGCCAACCATCTCAAAACGACAGGTAGTCCTCTGCTGTGTTGGGAGGAAACCTGGGTGGAAGGCTACTATCAGAATCTTTCCCAGTCGGTGAGTTTGATGCCCTTGTCCGTCGGTTGCTTTGACCCAAACGATGGGGTTCGAGTTCACAACCAGGACGTCGATCGGGGAGTTTCTGATCTTGGAGTCTTTGTGCTTGGAGTGCCGGACTACTAGATCAACAAATGTTCAGTTGGACCAAGCCTCGGTTTTTCAATCGAGGCTTCTCCGTTTTTAAGTTGCGTTCAAGCGAAAGAAAAAGTTGGATTTTCTTGAAAGCTAAAAGACTCCAACCTGTCTGTAATATAATCTACTTGTGGTAAAGCTCAAAAGAATCTACGAGAAAATTGAAAAGGGAGATGGCTTCCGGGTATTGGTAGACAGATTGTGGCCACGGGGTATGTCCAAAGAAACTGCCAGGGTAGACCTGTGGTTAAAGGAAATTGCCCCGAGCAATGAGTTGCGGAAATGGTTTGGTCATGAGTTGGGGAAGCAGGAGGAGTTTGTCCGAAGATATCAGCAAGAGCTTGAGGACAAACAAGAGTTGACCAGGGAATTAAAAAAACTTGCACAAGATCACAAAAGTCTGACTTTGCTTTACAGTGCCAAAGATAGAGAACACAACCAAGCCGTTGTTCTAGCAAAGTTATTAGTGAAGAAGAGCTAGCGACCCTTTCGCGTTTTTAATACAAAAACTTGCTTTCCCAACAAGAAAAATTGAGTTCCAGGCGTATAATGGATGCATCTGGGTGGTGACCTACACCGAAAGGAGCAGGAGACAATGAATACGTTCAACTCTTGCAAGCATCACGGGAGAGAGAATTGTGAGTCCTGTTCGTTCTTCGAACAGATCTCGGCGGTTCTCAAACCCTTGATGGACAAGATCTCTAGTCCGCTCATCACGGAACTGGAGAATATTCTGGATGAGGGATGGTCGGCTAGCGATCTTCCTTCCAACCCAAGGCCGGGTCAGCTTCAGTTTGTTAGGGGACTCTGGATCCTAGAGATCAGCCATCACCGTCGTCTCTTCGTCACTGAGCGTGGAGAGTGGGTTCTCACGAATCGTCATGAGTACCCAAAGTTTTGGTTCAGCGCCGAAGGCATGGATCCGGACCGCATTCTGAAGGCGATTCGTCGGGAAGACATCCTCCAAGCAGTTTTTCGAGAGTTGGAGGGGATGGTCACACGGAGGCAAAGCGTCGTGGCTGCTCTTACTCAGCGGCGCGAGACGATCAGACAAATGCTGGTCGATCAGATGAACACAATCGGCCGGCGGTCTTGATCTGAAACCTGTGCGTGGGTAGGTAGTCTACAACGGGAAGGGTACGCACACCTTTCCCTCTATATTTCCCCAAAACCTGTCCGTCGGCTGGCGGATTTGATTTCAAGCGAAAGAAAAAGCTAAAATCTCTTAATATGTCTAAATACAAATTACTTATCGCCGATCTTGATGGTACTTTGACACCGGAACTCGGTATGCCGCCCCGCGATTTTACCTTTTCTTCCAAACTAACCAAATCTGTTAACGAAGCCTTAAATCATATCTCGGTTAGCCTTTGCACTGGTAGGGATAAAGATATCGCGCTTAAAGCGGCTAGGCTAATTTCCTTAAAAGACCCGCAAATAATTGAAGGTGGAGCAAAAATTATTGATATAAAGGGAAATATTTTGTGGGCTCAGTACATAGATGAAGAAACCTGCTCTGGTGTGATTAATATACTGAAAAAAGTAAAAAGAGACTTTGCTGTTGTGTCAGATGGAGTAGAGTTTTTTAACGAGCTACCAAATGATCTTCTTCATATTACAGCGATTTTGTTATTTGACTTAAATGCGGAAGAATTAACCAGCCTGCAACAAGAAGTTTCAGAATTTAAGGATCTAGCTTTGGCTCTGAACACGGACCGAGCAGCAACTACAGTTTACATTACGGATAAGAATGGTACGAAAACTTCTGGAGTAAAAAAACTGAGAGAAATACTTGGAGTTAAAAAAGAAGAGGTTATTGGGGTTGGAGATCGCAATAATGACAAGCCGCTGTTACTTGAAAGCGGATTGAAGGTGGCAATGGGCAATGCTGATGAGGAGTTGAAGGAAATAGCGGACTTTATTGCCCCTACTGTTGAAGAAGATGGGGTAGTGGCAGTGATAGAAAAATTTGTATTATAACTTCCCTGTGAAAAACCCTGACGTAGATAAATGGTTTGAGAAGTATGACAACCCGATGAAACCAGTGGTGCAGGCAGTGCGGGATGCGATTCTTGAAAATCCCAAGATGGAAGAAGTCATCAAGTGGCAGGCACCAACTTTTATCTATAAAGGAAACCTAGCTTCCTTTTTCCCCAAATCCAAAGCCCATGCTTCACTCATGTTTCACATCGGTGCACAAATTCCTGGTAGTTTCCCCTCACTTGAAGGAACAGGGGAAACCGGTCGAATAATGAAATTCACTGACCTTGAAGATGTGGAGAAGAAAAAGAAAGAGTTGGAAGAAATAGTTGCGGCTTGGATAAAACTGAAGGGTTAAGAACTTTTTGTTTTTAGGAAAAAGGAAATGATTGCAGCGTAAATAGTACCACCGACAATTGCCGAGACAAACTGCACTCCCATATCCGCCAAAATCACCATTGTATCGGACGCCCCTGCAAGTCCGTACTCACTGCGGACAAATTCCAAAATTTCGCTATTGAGAAAAATATAATATTTCGCGTAAACGAAAGGTGACAGTACTGCGTAAACCAGGGATATTTTAATTCCGGTTACTAAACCTTGATTGAAGGTCAATTTTCCTCCAAGCTGCCTTTTCCGTTCACTTATACCAAAATACCAGACAACCAGTGGTGTGATAATAATGAAGGCTAGATCAAAAGGGCTTTGGACGATACTCTCTCTGTTGTCATATTGCCCGGTAAAATGCATGAGAAGCACCCAGGCGGAAGTGAGGATGGTCATGATCAGACCGTATTTGATGGGATTGCGCATCAAGAATTTCATAACTTTAGTCTACATTTTCCTGAAAAAGTTAGCAAGAAAGTTCCACTTCAAAGACACATATTTAAACTGCAAGCTCTTTGGCTTTCTTGACCAATTCCAACAAAACATCAATTTTCACGTCTGACAAAGAATTGAAGCCGATACTGCTTCTGCCAACCTTTGCTTTTCCAAGTTTGTCTTTGTAGTCCACAAGGTTGAGTTTTCTTTCAACTGCATTCACGTAGACACTAATGTAGTTTTTCTGCAAGGTAAGACCGATGACAAACCATTCAACTTCCTTTTTGTTTGAGCCAATGTAAGTCAGATCTCCATAACCAATGATCTTCTGCTCACTGCCACTCCAGAAAACCCCCTCCCACATGACCCGTGAATGATCGCTCATTACTTTGGAAATCAGCTGGTCTAGTTTTTCAATATCATCTCGGCTTGCTTCGGGGAGAGAGGCAATGTAAGAGTCGGGTGAAGTTTTTGTTTTTTCCATTGGCAGATTTTACCACAAAATTTTTTGCTCGGTCGAGTTCGCTTTCTCTCATTTTTCAACTAAATAATATCTTGACTAGCAGGGCAGCTAGGTATACTTTCTTGATGGTGTTTCCTGAAAGGGGGTGACTTAAGACAAATGAACATAGAAGTGAATTATATTGCGATTTTCGCTGCCGCCATTGCTTCAATGGCCATTGGTTTCGCCTGGTACAGCAAAGCTGTTCTCGGTGGACCTTGGACGAAGCTGAAGGGCTACACTGAAGAGAGTCTGAAGAGTGCCCAGAAAGAGATGGGGAAGTGGTACGGAGTTAGTTTTGTAGTAGCCTTGGTGACTGCCTATGTGTTGAACCATGTAATTGCCTTATCCCTGAATTATTATGGCTATGCAGAATTACAAACCGGATTGACCTCTGCCTTTTGGATGTGGCTTGGATTTATCATGCCCGTGCAATTGGGAGCGACAATTTTCGGAGACAAAAAGTTTCAACTTTTCGCTATTGATACCGGCTATCAGCTAGTGTCAATTCTTGCGATGGGCGCGGTAATAGCCCTTCTCTGAAGGAGGGGTTAGTTTCTAGAAATTAAAGAAAAACGGCTCGATCCGCCAGTTGGCGGAGGGTCGTTTTTCTCAACGGACACTATCTGAGAAATTTGAAGCTGGAAAGCATTCTTTCGACAGTCTCTTTGTTAGATTCACTGAAAGATAAGGTTATTGTATGAGCTGATTTTAGATCTGCCGTATCTATGTAGATTATTTGGACAGTTAATGGATCATCTACCTTGAAAGTTGCTTTGTAGGCAGAGACCCCGCCAATTTGAATTTTTGTTATCTCCATCTTTGCTACTGAAACCGACTTTAACGTTTCGGAATAGAGCTTAGCGAACCCTCCAGCAGCTGTTTTCGTATAGTTAATGGAGCTGAGAATAGAAAGAGTCTCGTTTCCGTCAGCTAAAAAGCTGAAGAAAACACCTTTGAGTGTTCCTCCTGGTGGTACTAGGGCTGCTGTTCCTAGATCTCCCTCAACTTTAGGTTCCGAATAGCTTATGCTGGAGGGGTAATCTATTTGGATTCCGGTGGTTGAATTTGAATAGGTTTTCCAGTCCGAAGGAGTATTTTGCTTGGTGGATTTTGGTGTAGCAGACTTGGTGCTTTCTTTTTTTGCGACAGGAGCTGGATCTTTGCTTGATTCGTCACTAGTATCACCTTTGACTAAATAGTAGCCAACAAAAGCTAATGAAATTATCAGGACAATAAGCGGTAGTGAAAGAATCTTCCAATCTAGTAGGCTGTTTTTCTGAGAGGGGGTAGGATTCTGAGTAACCGGTTGACTATTCTGGAGCTCTTCAGGCATTAACAAAATTATAACTTGACAGAGCTGCAAGCGGCAAGTAATCGAAAGTGCAGCAGTTACTCCACAAAGGTATACTTTTTTCTGTGAAAAAAGACTACATTTGCTCTACAAATGTTAAAGCGACACCCTTTTTGTCCGCTCTACCAGTTCTACCAATACGGTGAATATAGTCATCGTAGGTTTCTGGCAGGTCATAATTGATGACGTGGCTGACGTTGTCGATATCTAGTCCACGAGCGGCGACGTCGGTAGCCAGTAGAACTTGGAATTGATTTTCTTTGAAAGCCTTGAGAGTTCTTTGTCTCTGACTTTGGCTGCGATTGCCGTGAATTGCTCCCACATTAAACCCTCGTGTTTCTAGCTGACGAGTCAGCTTCTCTACACCATGCTTGGTGCGACCAAAGACCATCACCTTGTTCACTTCAGTTTGATTGAGGAGATCGTGAAGTTTGTCTAGTTTGCCCTCGCGGTCGACTTTGACGACGTCTTGATCAACATTTTCACTAGTTGGTTGAGTTTGTACTGAAACAGTCACCGGGTTGGTCACAAAAGCCTGTAAGACTTCGCGCACTTTGGGCGGGATAGTGGCAGAGAAGAAGAGTGATTGTCGTGGACGAGCAAGTAAGGAGATGAAGTATTTCACGTCGGCAATAAAGCCAATATCTACCATTAAGTCAACTTCATCCAGAATAATAGTTTCGAACTGGGCTAAATTTAGTCTTTTTTTCTGGATTAAATCCTTGAGTCTTCCAGGGGTCCCAATGACAACATTGGGGCTTCGTTCCAGATCCCAGATTTGTCGGTTCAAACCGGCTCCACCAATGAGAAGAGCCGAGTAGATGTTTAGTCCCTTGGAAAAACTTTTGAGTTCTTGGTTGATTTGGGTAGCCAGCTCTCGGGTTGGGGCAATGATCAGAGCCTTTTGGGCTCGGTCTTTGAGAATTTTGTCGATCAAAGGAACTAGGAAAGCAGCTGTTTTTCCAGTACCGGTGTTGGCCAGACCAATAAGATCCCGGCCTTCTAGAATCGGCCCAATTGCCTTATCTTGAATCGGAGTAGGATGGGTGTAACCACGGCGCGCAATATTGTCTTTTAGCTCTGCTGCAACTGCAAAGTCGGCAAAGCTGTTGTGGGGAACATAGCTTTCCTCGGTCGTCACCGCGACAGCTTTTTTGATAAAGATACTAGGGTCTGCACCAGAGAGTTTGCTCTTTAGCCTTGGAGCAGTCGGGGAGAATTTTCTAAAATCACTATTATTATACTTTTTACCAAAACGATTTCGGCGCGAAAAATTTCTGTTGTACATAAATATTTGAAAGAGAAAAACTAAGTTGCTTTGCGGGTTTACAAAGATATCTTAGGAGCTAGTCTCAAAGATATCCCTGGCTACATAAATTGCAGAAATTGGGGAATAAAGGCTTTGTATAGCTCGCTTCTATTTCAACGGGCAGTATAACACATAGCAAGCAAGAAAGCAAATTACTATGAGATAATTTATTGCCTCAATTCAATCCTGGTATAATCCTACTCATGTTAAAAGTCGGAATCGTTGGTTTGCCAAACGTGGGGAAGTCCACGCTTTTTAATGCACTTCTCAAGAAGCAGGTTGCAGAGAGTGCAAATTATCCTTTTACCACCATTGAACCCAATATTGGTGTGGTTGAAGTCCCGGATGAGCGACTTGCGAAATTGGCAGAGGTGGTTAAAACCGAAAAAATTGTTCCCGCCGCAGTCGAATTTGTCGATATTGCCGGATTGGTAAAAGGGGCTGCCGAAGGAGAAGGCTTGGGGAATAAATTCCTTTCTCACATTCGTGAAGTCGACGCCATTGCTCACGTCGTTCGAGCCTTTGAGGATGTAAATGTTTTGAGAAGTGAGTCTTCGACCGATGCAAAAAGTGATGTTGAGATTATCAACACTGAGTTAATTCTCGCCGATCTAGAAACCATTACTAAATTAATTGAAGGGACAGAGAAGGACGTTAAAGCCAAGGAGAAGGGAGCTGAGAAAAAGCTTTCAACTTACCAAAAAATTAAGGACTCTCTGGAAAAAGGTGTTTTGGCAAAAGACATCAAAATTGAGCCGGAAGACTCTAAGAACCTGCCGCTAATAACTATCAAGCCTACCATATATGTATTCAACGTTGCCGAGGCTGATTTAAAGAAGCCCGTTAATCTCGATTTTGAGCCAAACGTGGTGATTTCAGCCAAAATCGAAGCTGAATTAGCTGAGTTAAACGAGGCAGAACAGAAAGATTATTTACAAGAACTTGGATTGACCGAATCAGGGTTGGAACGATTAATTCGCGAAAGTTACAAATTGCTGGGGTTGATCAACTTCTTTACCGCTGGAGAAAAAGAGGTTCGGGCTTGGACCGTTAAAACAGGCACAAAAGCACCCCAAGCAGCCGGGGAAATTCACACCGATTTTGAACGCGGTTTTATCAAGGCTGAAGTGATTAATTGGGAAAAGTTGATTTCAGCTGGTGGTTGGAATGCTGCACGAGAAAAAGGGTTAGTTCGACTAGAGGGTAAGGATTACATTTTCCAAGACGGAGACACCACAATTTTTAAATTCAATATTTGACAAGCAAGCAATCCTTTGTTCATAATTAAATTTAGTGAACCTGTCTAAACTTTCTTTAAGTCAAATCGTCAATCTTTCTTTAGCCGTATTTTTACTACTTGGAATAGCTGCAACTACTTACACCGTAAATAATTTAAGAGATACTGAAGCCGAAGCCGCTAGGGGTGGTAAGAATGCCACTCCTGCGAGTATCAAGGTTGATCAGACCGACGTGCACTTTGGTGATTCAGTGACTTTCACGACTAGTGGTGGGAAATATATCCATGTCATTTGCTATCAAACTCTGGCGAGTATTGTCTACGGTACGACTCAACCCATTGGCACGTCGTTTTTGCTTACACCGAGCAATGTCTACGGAAACCCCTACAACCCTGAGTGGGGCGCGGACTGCTACGCTTATCTATATTCTCGCGTTAATAGTAGAAGTAGTGACTTTCTCGCCTTTACTGCCTTTAGTGTCGCGCGGTAAGATAAATATTAAATGGAAATGATATGAATCTATCTAAATTATCTGCAAGTCAAATCGTTAACCTCTCACTAGCAGTTTTTCTTCTTTTGGGAATCGCTGCCACTACCTACACCGTCAAAAATATCACTGAT
>Ga0247727_10005559_pt1 | contig 25461 bp, 25 predicted proteins | sample WisWelCaveWW1625_FD_202498 | JGI IMG/M metagenome (GOLD analysis project Ga0247727, IMG submission 202498) | Biofilm microbial communities from Wishing Well Cave, Virginia, United States - WW16-25 | ecosystem: Environmental > Aquatic > Deep subsurface > Groundwater > Cave microbial mat | place...
ACCGAGGGCATCTTCCGCCTGATCCAGTCCATACCCAGCCCCAAAGTCGAGCCGCTCAAACGCTGGCTGGCTCGGGTCGGCAAAGAGCGGATCGACGAGATCGAAAACCCCGAGTTAGCCATGGCTCGGATGCAGGAGTTGTATGAAAAGAAAGGTTATCCCAAGGAGTGGATCGACAAGCGTCTGCGCGGCATCGCTGTCCGGCAGGATCTGACCGACGAATGGAAGAACCGGGGCGCGCGGAGCAGCTTGGAATTCGCCATCCTGACCAACGAGATCATGCAGGGAGCCTTTGAGCTAAAGGTGGATGAGTACAAGCAGGTGAAAGACCTGCAACGGGAAAATCTGCGCGATCACATGACCGATATCGAATTGATCCTGACCATGCTGGCCGAGGCAACCACCACGAAGCTGCATCGTGATCGCGATTCACAAGGATTTGCTCCGCTCAAGAAAGACGCTCAGGACGGCGGCGCGGTCGCGGGCAGGACGCGCAAAGACATTGAGGTGCAGACCGGCAAGCCGGTGATCTCCGGCGAGAATTTCAAGCAACTTGGCACTAAGAACCGGAAGCGGTTGAAGGGTTGAGCCAAGCCGCGCAAAACACAGCCCGAACTGGCCTTGGCAAAAGAACAATGAACTCAATTAATGATTACGCCGCCAAAGTGCCCGCCTTGTTGCCGCAGAGAACACTGGCCGGTCGCTGAAATTTGCTGGGATTTTATAAATTTCAATACAACTCCACCACCGGCCTCGCCGGAATCAACTTCTTCTGATACGCCCGCTCAAACAAAAGCTGCAACGCCTGTTTGCCGCGTTCGCCCATGTCGATCGTGACCTCGTTGACGTACATTTTCACGAATTTCGTGCCGAGAGCGGCGTCGATGCCGCGGCCAAATTCGAGCGCATACGGAATCGCTTCGTCTTGATGCTGATAGCCGTAATGAATGCTGTCTTGCAGCGCCGTGGACAGTTTTCGCGCCAGAGCTTCGCCCAAATCTTTGCGCACCACATCGAGGCCGAGCGGCAGCGGCAGGCCGCCGGAATCTTTCTGCCACACTTCGCCGAAATCCACCACTTTGTGCAATCCCATTTCCTTGTAGGTAATTTGCCCCTCGTGAATCAGCAAACCGGCGGCGGCTTTTCCGGCCTGCACAACGTCGATGATTTGATCAAAGGGCACGTCGATATGGTCGATGCCATTGGTGTAAATTTTAAACAGCAAATTTGCCGTCGTGAACCGCCCCGGCGTTGCGACCACTTTGCCGCGCAAATCTTCGAGCCGGTAATTTTTTTTCGCCACGATGATCGGGCCGTAGCCTTCGCCCATGCTGGCGCCGGTGCGCATGATCCAATAATGATCCGCCACCTGCACGAACGCGTGCGCCGAAATCGCGGTGACTTCCAGCTCCGCCCGCATGGCGCGCTCGTTCAACGATTGAATGTCTTCCATCACGTGTTCGATGCGAACGCCGTCGATTTTCACTTTGCCGCTGGCCAAACCATAAAACATAAACGCATCGTCGGGATCGGGACTGTGGCCAACTCGAATCAAACGTTCGGACATGAATTTCCTTTCTGGTTGCTCGTTGCTGGTTTCTTGTTGCTTGTTACTGGTTACTACTGATTACTGTTCACTGATTACTGGATGCTTGATACGCCATACCGCACTTCGGGCACTTCTTGGGATGACAAGCGCGGCAAATGTTTCTGCCGCAGCCGGCGCATTTAAAACTATCGGCGCAAATGGTGTGCAGTTTTTCTTCACAAACATAAAAACGATAAAGTCCGGTTGCACAGCCCTGGCAAACCAGCGTTTCAAAATCTTTTGTCAACGGATTCCAAATCAAGAGAATTTCGCGGACCGCCTTGCGAAAACGAACTTCAAAATTGACCGCCATCACCGGCATAAAAATTCGCAAGAAATTGACCGGCTCGACGTTGATCTTCATGGCGTATTTCTCGCGCTGGTCGACGATTTTGCGTTCCAATTCCAATTCCGTCGCGCGAATGCGAGCTTCCTCATCCTCGCGCTCTTTTCCTTCCAGGCTGCGGCGCGCGATTTTCCGGCGAATCTCGGCGCCAAGGCTTTCATAATACTCGGAGAGCCGCCCGATATCCCGCTGCAGCCGGCGATTCAAACTTTTAGTGAACTCCGATAGTTCGCGGCCAATGCTGGATTCGACGGATCGACAGGCCGCGGCGTAGAGGTCGTGAAAAGAATGCGAAGGCAATTCGGCGTGATGCGAAGTCTCGGTTAATTCGGCCCAACTGAGCTGCGCCGCCATATCCGAAGCCTCAGCGAGTGTCTGTTCGTTAATGATGGTCGAGACCAACCCCTCCTTTTTTTCATCGGAAACGGCGGTATATTTGAAATTGAATTGGGCATAAGAAAGCCGCCGCTCCATCGCATCCAAAGCGCGTCCGAGGCCGTTTAACACGGCGAAGCGTTGTTCGGCGGCGCTGCGCGTGCTTTGTTTCAAATACAAGTTGTGAAGAGTCAGGCGCGCATAATTGCCGGCTCCTTGCATCAGCACGAATAAGCGATCCACAAAATCAGATTGAAACGTGACAAGCTCGCCGTCCTGCTTTGCGTGCTCGGGGTTAAAGTAAAGCTTGGCCAGCTCGGGAGTGTGAAGGGTCTTGGCAATCTCCCCCGGAACGAGCGCTTCCAAGTATTCGCCGTTTTTTTCGACGGCGCAGCCGGATAGCTCGAGAACCTCGGCGACAGTGTCAATTAATTGTGTTGACATATTCTGGTTGCAGGTGGCTCGCTGCTGGTTTGCTGGTAGCTCGTTGCTGGTCGCCAGAGACAGCAACCAGCAACAAGATCAAACTTCAAATTCTTGCTCGAACAACGCCTCATCCAATTCCTTCGTCTTTTGATATTCGGCGCGGGCTTGCAGAATTTGCTCGGCAAAATTTTCGATATTCTGATGCAGCTCTTCCTTCTGCGTCGAGCGCAGCCAGATATCGAGCACGATGTCGCTGAACTCTTCCTCGCCGTCGAGATTGCCGAGAATGCTGTCGATCTCGCCGATAACCAGCTCGAACATATTGATCTTTTTGTCGAGGATGTAAAGAATGTATTCCTCGATGCTGTCTTTGATGCAGAAATTGAAGACGAAGACATCGTTGGTCTGGCCGATGCGATGAATGCGGCCGATGCGCTGCTCCAAGCGCATGGGATTCCACGGCAGATCGTAGTTGATCATCGTCTGGCAGAATTGCAGGTTCCGGCCCTCCGCGCCGATTTCGGTCATGAGCAGCAACTCAGCGCGGTCGCGAAATTGTTCGATGGCGGCATCTTTTTGCGCGTTGGTCATGCCGCTGCGAAATTCGACGAAAGCGATATTGGCCTCGCGAAAAAGCTCGGCAAGATAATCGAACGTGCGCAAAAAATTCGTGAAGACGATTTTCTTCGCCGGACTTTTGCGCGCGAGCTGCACGAGCTGTTTGCCTTTTTCGGTTTCACGCACGTTTTTAAGCAAACTGATCATGTCGTCGATCTGGCCGGCGGCGCCGTTCATGCGCTCTTTCAAGTTGAGCAGAGAATCTTCCAACGCGAACGGGCAACTACCGGCTTTCATCAATAAATGATTCAGCGTCATTTTTTCGAGGCCGCGGCTCTCGCCATACTGGCTGCGCGCGAATTTCGTGATGCGCTCGTACAAATCTTTTTCCAGCGGCGAAGGCTGAACCGTGATCGTCGTCGCATAGCGTTTTGGCAATTTGACGTCGACCAGGCTGCGCGTGTTGCGAATCATCACTTCGCGCAGCAGCTCTTTCAAACTCTCACGGTTTTTGGGCATGCGCACATCGCCGCGCGCCACGTATTCTTTGCGGAATTGCGCCTCGGTTTTGAGCACGCCCGGCTTGAGCAGAGTGAGCAAGTTGTGCAGCTCCATCAAATCGTTTTGCACCGGCGTCGCGGTGAGCAGGAAGATAAATTTCTTCTGCAGCGCATTGACCAGCTTCCAGGACAGCGTGGTTTTGTTTTTGAGATGATGCGCTTCATCCACCACGACGAGATCATATTTGATCCGAGTCACGAGATCAAAATTGGCTTTGTTTTTTGCGGTGTGAAGGGAGGCGATCACCCAATCATTTTTCTCCAAAAACTCGGGATGCCGTTTGACCTCGACATCGTCGCTGGTGATGAATTCCAGGTCGAACTTTTCGCGCATCTCACCCTGCCACTGCGACACCAACGCCGGCGGCACGAGGATCAACGCCTTTTTCACGAGGCCGCGCAAGCGATATTCCTTGATGAGCATGCCGGCCTCGATGGTTTTGCCGAGGCCGACTTCATCGGAAAGCAGGACGCGGCCGCGAAAATGTTTCAAAACTTTTTTGACGGTTTCGACTTGATACCAGTAGCGCTCGATGTTGCGCAGCGTGTCGAGACAGAGCAGCTCGTCAAACTCGCGCAGCAAAACGAGATGGTAAAGATCGAGTTTGGCGCGATACGCGGCGAGACCCTGGCCCGGCGGAAGATCGCCATGACCATTCAGCCCGGCAAACGGTGCCAAATGGTTTGGCGAATGAAATGAAAAACTGAGGGGGATTTCGGCGACGGTCTTTGACTGCATAAAAAAACTTTTCTGTTCGATTGAATCAGAACTGAAAAATAAGTTTAGTGAATTTAACAAATTTCAATCTGATTTACAACCGAAAAGAAAAGTTATCCACAGCTTTTTTTAAAACGAAAATGCCGCCACCTCAAGCTTGCTGGAAGCGGGGGCACAAACTCTGACGAGCAGATGCAAAATCAGCGGGATAAAAGTCAAGAAAATTTTAATATCCCTCAAATTCCTCCGCCAGAACGTGTTCGGGATTCACTCCGGCTTCGGTTACGGTTTTGGATACGCCGGCAACGAGTCCCGGCGGGCCGGCCAGATAAAAGATGGGTTTGTCGAGATCGCCGGCGTGATCGCGCAGAAATTCCGCATTGACGTAGCGCCTTTCGCCGTTCCACGGGCGGGAGGATTTATCGGCTTGCGTCAACGTCGGAACATAGTTGAAATTTTTGTGCGCCGCCGCGAGCTGCAGAAACTCTTCGTGAAACGCTGTGCCTTCAAGATTGCGATTGGAATAAATAAGCGTGATTTGATGCGGCAAGTTGCGCGCTGCGACGTCGACGATCATGCTGCGAAACGGCGTGATGCCGATGCCGCCGGCGATGAAAACGGCGGGAATCTTCGCCTCGGCATGTAAAGTAAAATTGCCGCTTGGGCCGAGCAAATCGACCGGCGCGCCGAGCGAAATTTCGGCAAGGCTGCGCTTCAAGGCCGAGCCGGTCATGCGCGTGGTGATTTGCAAGCGCGCGATTTCCTGCGGCGGCGAAGCGATAGTAAACGTGCGGCGATTGCCTTTCTCGTCGTTGTAAGGCGGATTCGGCAGAAGGACCGTGAGAAACTGTCCGGCTTTGAAATTAAAATTCGCCGGCCGCGCGAAGGCGAAAGCCGTGGTGCCTTCGGCGACTTGAAAACGGTCGATGAGTTTGGTTGTAAATTTTGGCATGACTGACCTTGAGAGGTTTGCGTATTTTGCATGTTCTACACTTGCCGAAATTGGCTCTTCCTGCTTTTCAGGCGATCAATTCGCCGTTGTAAATAAGGCGAGAAATGGTCGGCGTAACGTTCCCACAGCTCGGGAAGCTGCCAGTCGTTGCCGGTGATCTTGCCGCGGCAATTCGGCGCGCCACAGGCGCATTCGAATTCATCATACGGGCCGCCGTCGGAGGTGGCGTAATCGTAACAGGCTTCTTCGCCGGGGTTTATGTCGCGCAAAGCCACGATCACGATTTGCCCGCACATGCCGGCGTTCGGCGCGCACGAATGATTGACGAAATCCGCCGGCTCGTCTACGCCGTTGGGAACCAGATACAAATTTTCTTCAACCTGCAAGCTATGTTGTTGCACGTAGGCCGGCAGCTCGGCAAATTCTTCGGCAATGACCACATCGCCGCCCCAAACCACCAGCACGTCGGCGGCTTGAATCGGCGCCTTGGCAAAGACGCCATAGCCGCCTTTGTCGCGATGAGGGCCGGCTTCTAATTTTGGAGAAAGATAAGCGGTAGGCCGTGTTGAATTTTTCATATTGCTTATTATTTAAATAATTTTTCGTATAAATGTCAAGCATAATTCTACAAAGCATAATTCCACTTGTGATAATTTTGGCAGGATGCAAAAAAATCGGAGAGAAAAAATTGTGAGGTAAACAAAAAAGGCCCTAGCGATGCTAGGGCCGTGCCCGGTTAGGTGTGTCAACCGTGATTATTCCATCAAACTCAGAATGGCGGCTTGAATATGCGGATAATGATCATCGTGGCGCGCGGTGGTGGCGACTTCCAAGCCGATGCCGTCATAGGCGATTTGCAGATTCTGCCCGACGCGTTTGACCTGGCGTCGCGCGCCATCGACGCCGTTCAAATAACGGAACCCTTCGATCCACTGGCAATCCGCGAGCCGGGTTTTAAATCGCTCAAAAGCCGGACTGCGATTGGGCACTTTGTCCCAATTGCGCGTTTGATCCTTGTCTTTGACCGGCCGCTTCGAAGGCTCGAGCGCAGGCGGCGATTTGAAGCGCTCGTACATCGCCAGGCCGAGCGCGGAAAACATAAATTTGCCGTTGCTCATTTCCAGCAAGGGCACGAGAGTTTCGCGGTCAGGCCCATTCAATCCCTGCAGAACTTCCTGCTGCGGCAGTTCGGTTTCAGCATCCAGCTTCGCGAGCAAAGGTTCGAGCCGCGTGAGATGCTCCTGGTCACACCTGAGCGGCACCGGCGGCAGCGTCATCACGATGTCGGAATTTTCAAAGGTATATTGCACCGGGACGCCAAAAATCACGCCGAGCAGCGTGGTGTAGGGAATCAGGCTTTTGTAGCCCGCTGAAGCGTTCAAGATAACGTCGTGCGTGTGCGCCAGTCCCGGCCGGGTCAGCCAGCGAATCACCGACTGCGCGTAACGCGGCACGCCGGTGCTGCGGAACAAGGCGGCGTCTTGCACTTACAAGCCGGTGATCACTTCCATTTCGGCGGAAGCATGCCAAACTTGTTTGATGAATTGGGATACGACGCGCGCAGTGAAAATTCCGGCCGCGGATTCGCCGGCGAACAAGGCGATTTCATCACCCGGGCCGATGCCGATCGCCGCGAGGCTGGTCAATTCCGGCGCGATCATCGGCAAACCCGAAGCTTTGCTGAAATCCAGCTCGCACAAACGCGCCAGGACGCGCTTTTCCAGCTCACGCTGTTTGCGGGCATTGCCCTCGCGCAACGTCAACAGGTCGGTGCCTTTCATCCCCTCCCACAGCGCTTTTTCGCTTTCCGCCAGTTTGTGGACAATCAGCACCCCCACCGTGGTTAAAACGATTTTAGGTTTTGACATCTCTACAGCTTTCCGAGAGGTTAGGTTGTGTCTCTTTTACTTCCGTGTTTTACATACCTTCGGCGGACGGAATTTGCGGAAGGGAAAGGCTTAATAAAAATAGAGATGGCGGAAATTTTAAATAATCACGGCTTGACTTTTTGGGAAAAGAGCAGTAAGTTTAAGTTATCGTTTTCTCTATCTTCCAAAATAATCTACGTCAAATGCAATGATGATCGAAAAAATCTGCATAAATAACTATAAAAGCATTCAGTCTCTTCAAGACTTTGAGCTGAAGCCTGTTAATGTTCTCATTGGCGCAAACAATTCCGGCAAGAGCAATTTTTTGGATGTGTTTGCGTTTTGCGGGACACATTGATGGATGATCATTCTCGAAATCATCAAGATAATGGGCAAGCAGGATGGCAAGGCGCTTTGCAAAAGCGAGGGGGCATGGAAAATGTTGGATTCGAAGGCGAAACATCCTTTAACATAAGTTGTTTCACTCGAGATCTTAGATATTATTTGAGAATAGATAAAAGTCCATCAACCCTATTTGATCAAATTGGAGACGAACAATTTACACGCATTATCAACCGAGAAAAAAAATATTTCGATCTTCGTGGCAGCAACGTTACTCTTTATGATGAGAATGGAAATAACCTACAATTATGCACAATTCACCAAAGGACAGCATTGGGTGAATTTTTAAAGCAAATGTAGCCTTTCATCAGACAAAACCGTGGGGATAATCAGGCCTTTGCTTTCGCCAGGAAATTGTCTGAAATTAAGATCTACGATCGCATTCATACAGAAATCTGGTCGCCGTTGCGAACACCAAAAGCTTCGCGGGGCGAGAGGGTTTTGGAGGAAGACGGCGGCAATTTAGTTGGCGTACTCCACCAGCTTTCGGAAACTTCTCCAACGTTCCGAAGGGAGCTTGATTCACTGCTGAGGATTTTATTTCGGGATTTTTTGAGAATTTCGTTTCCCACTAATCCACAAGGAGAAATTCTAATTCGTTGGGACGATAAGAATGGTAGGGTCGTCAACACTGCACAACTCTCAGATGGAACTTTAAAATTTTTGTGCCTGATTGCAATTTTAAAAAATCCCAACCCGTCGGCTTTAATTGGTATCGACGAGATCGATGCAAACCTGCATCCAAAGATGCAAGCCATTTTGGCCGACATGATTGACGAAGCTTCGCAGCGAACGCAGATCATTGCGACCACACACAATCCTGATTTTATTTCGATGTTCACGCCGGAAGAAATCGTGATCTTGCAAAAGTATAAGGGGGAACCGAAATGCGGCGATTCTCCAGCAAAGGGGCTTTGGAATTGTGGTTGGAAGATTTTACAACTCGCGAACTTTGGTTAATGGGGGAGTTGGAATCCAGATGGTAAAGCGCAAAATTACGCTTTGCTCCGAAAGAGCTGCGCGATTTGTTGCCTCAGCTTCGGGCCTCGGAGTTATTGCGTTGCAAGCATTTCCAAGCGTTTTATGACTGTGTGCTAAAGATCGCTGACGGCGCAAAATGATTAAATGGTTTTCCGAGAAACTCACCCACGTCGCCTGCAGACCGCTACGATTTCCCGCCGCGTTCGGCGTATCCTTTGGTCTGCATGCCGCGCTTCTTCTCATCGCCGGTTTGCTCGTTGGGCTGCTTGAAATTTCGCCTTCCACTATCCCGCCGCTGGTTTTTGAATTTATTTTCGGTGACGACAAGACGCTCAAAAAAATCGACATCCACAAATCTTCATTCGCAAAAAAAGCAACCAGCGCAACACGGCCTCATGTCGTGCCACCAACGATTCATTCCACGTCAAGTCTTCTCAACGAGGCGCCGCCAGCCGAACAAGAGCCTTTTAACCTCGCAGAAGAAACAGATGAAATTATCCGGGGGCCGTTTTCTAACGCTCGCATTTTAAACATAACATCAGCGCTCCGCTTGGCCATCGCCGGCTTCGCCGCGCCAAAACTTCTCCCGCCTCGTTTCGCCATGCCGTCTTCACAGCGCCAGGCCATTTTGAAAAAAGTCCGCGCCGTCGCCGCCAAGCCGCTGGCCGCCGCGCTTGATTCGTCATTTGTTTGGGAAAAAAACGGACAGCGCTTCCAATTCAGCGTGCGCCATTTGCCGGCCTCGTCATCGACTGGATTGGACGAGCTGTTCATTGCGGTGACAACCGTCGATGATGACGACACCTTGTCAACGCAATTGCGGATGCGGCGCCTGGCGTTTTCGCAGTTCGCCCAGTTCGTGGACAATTGGGATCCGCTCGTGGCGCTGCACGACGACGAGTTTGACGGCCGTTTTCACAGCAACACCGAGATGGTGATCAGCGGCAGCGGCGGCACGCAGCCGAAATTTCGCGGCAAGGTTTCGACCGCGGCCTATTCCATTCGCCGTTCGCAGCCGTCTTTTCATCTCGACGACAGCAAAGTTTTTCTCGCCGGTTTCGAAGAAAACGCCGCCGCCATTCCGGTGCCGCGGGTTTTCGTGGACATCCCGCGCGACACCAGCGAAAACCGCGGCCGGGTGAATGTCTTCACCGAGGAAAGCTGGATCACGTTTCACCGGGACGGGAGTTACTCCTGGCGAACGGCCTCGGCGCCGCAGATCGAACAGCACGCCAAACTTTCGCCTGAGCCGCATACGATTATTGGCCGCGGCAAGGCCAAGCTGCATGTCAAAGGCGTCGTTCACGGCATGGCGTTGGTCTACGGCGAAAACGATATCATCATCAGCGGCGATTTGCTTTGCGCGCGCGATCCGGAGATTTTTCCAGATTCCCGCGACTTTTTGGGTTTGGTTTCCGCCAAAGAGATCGAGGTGGCGCCGCCTTCGGTGGCCGGGCCGGGCGATTTGAAAATTCAAGCGGCGCTCTTTGCCAAAGGCCGTTTTCGCGTTCCGCATCTTTACACGCGCGAAACCGGAACGCTGCACATTTACGGCAGCCTTTCCGCCGGCTCGATTTCCGCCACCGAGCCGAGATATGCCACGCGCATTCGCTTCGATAAACGCCTTGAGAAAATGCGCCCGCCCAATTTTCCGATGGCGGCTCGCTATGAAATTGCGGAGTGGGATGAACGCTGGATGGTAAAGTGAAGAGGAGTTATACTTTACTTCCTGGCCGCATCGTACGCCTGCCGCAATAAAGTCGCCGGATGCACGACTTCAATCGGCACGCCGAATCGACGCCCGCCGTGCTGAAGCTGAATGGCGCAACCGGGGTTGCCGCTCACCACGACTTTGGCGTCGCTCGCCTGAATGTTTTTTATCTTCCGCTCCAAAAGCTGCATGGAGGTCTCAAAATGCGTGAGATTATAAATTCCCGCCGAGCCGCAGCACCAACTCGCCTCGTAAAGCTCGACATAATTTTCTCCGGCCAGCGCGCGCACGATCTCTCGCGGCTGTTGCGAGATTTTTTGCCCGTGTACGAGATGGCAGGCGTCGTGATAGGTGGCGCGTTTTGTTAAAACTGGCGGCGGCTTTTTAAAACCGATTTCCGTCAAATATTCGCTGATGTCTTTGACCCGGCCGGCAAACTTTTCAGCGCGCGCCTGCATCGCCGGATCATCGGCAAAAAGATGGCCGTACGTTTTCATAAACGATCCGCAGCCGGCGGCGTTGACGATAATCGCGTCAACCGCCAGCGCTTCAAACACCTGGATATTTTTTTTCGCCAATATTTTGGCGTTGGCAAGATCGCCGGTATGGCCGTGCAAGGAACCGCAACAAACCTGCGCCCGCGGCGCGATAACTTCACAGCCATTTTCAACCAGCACCGCCGCGGTATCCTCGTTGACCGAGGCGAAAGCCACGTCTTGCACGCAGCCAACCAGCAAAGCAACGCGATGCTCGATCTTGCCGTCGCTCGGCGATAATTTCTCCGGCAGCTTGTCAAAGGTAAATTCGGGTTCGATGCGCGGCGCCATGGGGGCCAATGCCATCATGCTCTTTCCCAACAAGCGCGGCAAGTGCAAAGCCAGCGCTAATTTTTCCAAGCCCGAGCGTTGATAGAAGCGCAAAAGCTTCGCCGCGCGCCGCAGCCGCGCCGGTTGCATGAAAATCCGGCCGAGAAGAAAATTTTTGAGGGGGGAACTGCCGCCGGGTTGTGAGGCGCGAACATGTTCCACCTGCGCCCGCGCCGCTTCGACCAGCGCGCCGTATTGCACGCCCGGCGGGCAGGCCGTTTCGCAGGCGCGGCAATCGAGGCAAAAAAACATCTCGTGCATGAAGATTTCATCGATGCTCGTTTTGCCATCGGCGATATTCTTAATCATGCGAATGCGCCCGCGCGGCGAGGAAATTTCACGCGCGGTCAGCGCGTACGTCGGGCACGAGGACAGGCAAAAGCCGCAGTGAATGCACTGGCGGAGAAAGGCATCGTCGGGGACGGGAATATCGGCGAAAAAATTTGACACCGGTTTGGATGTTGAAATCATAAAGGCGCGTTGATTAGGCGATGATGGCAAGCGCACAAACTTCGACGATTACCACCCGCGTATCTGCTTTCGCGCGGCTTGAATTTGATCGGCGTGGCGTTCCGTATGCGCCGCGAGAAACTCGAGATACTCCGCGCCGTTGAGCGGGCCGAACGATTTCGTTGTCAACCACACCGTTTGCAATTTCTCCAAATCGGCCGCGCTCGCAAAGGCCTTGGTTTCAGTCCGGCCGCGCCGAAAACTCGCCAGCAAAATTTTGGGCGAAATGCCGGGCGTCGGCTGCATCTCCTCTTTTGCCGGCACGCGCTGCTCTTTGCGGCGATACGAAGCGATGTCTGCAATCGGCTCGGGGCGCGGCGGCGCGCTTTCGCGGCGGCCATCCAGCAATTGTTTCAGCATTTGCAAGCGCTGCACCTCGACGAGAACGAGATGATGCACGATTTCGCCGGCCGACCACCGCTCCGGCGCGGGTTTTTTAAGCCAATCTTGTTCGTCGAGCCCGGCCAGGCTTTTTTCCAAAACCTCGAGACTTTCATCAAGCCGGCGCAGAATGCGCTCACGCTGTTTTGTCGAAGACTGTGGCATATTTTTCATCCTACGTTTTTACGTTTTACTTTTCCGTTTTACTTCTCAATCGCGCCAACACTTCTTCAATTTGGCGGCGATGCCGTTCTTGATGATGGCCGTTGAACAACAGCCATTCTTCGCCGTTCAACGCGCCCAAAATATAATGCCGGAACGCGCGCTGCCGCAGCTTTTCCAGATTGATGCGCCGCGCCAGGCCGACGGTTTTTTTTCGTTCGCGTTCGAGCGCCTTTAAAAGCCGGACCAATGATTGCCCATGAATCGGAATAAACCGGCGCATCGTTTTAACCCGGCCAACGCGCTGCCCGACTTTTTCCAAAGCCGCCGGCTTGTGATTGCCGCCGGTTTTTTCGCCAAGAACGCGCCAGCGCAGGCCGCGCACCAGCCGCCGAATCGTGCGTTCGATCATCAGATGATGATGCACGATTTCTCCCACCGACCACTCTCCCGGCGCCGGCTGTTTTTGCGACGTGGCCTGATCGATACCGCCGACAGTCGCCAGAAACGCCGCCTGGCTGTCTTCCAAAAATTTAACCGCCTCGGCATTCGTCATCGTGTCAACTCCTTTTCGTTTTGCGCTGCACTTTTTCGTACTCTTGTTTCAAACGATCCAGCATCTGCATCCGGCGATCATACAAGCGTTTCAATTGGCGCGGCCGGTGTTTGGCCAAAGCGTAGGCGGTCAGCAGCGGCATCGAAATGGTGGAGTCACAATAACAAACAATCGTATCCGGCAGTTGATTCGGATCGATCTTGCCCCAGCTTACCGCCTCGCTCGGCGTCGCGCCGGAAAGGCCGCCGGTGTCGGGGCGCGCGTCGGTGAATTGCAAAAAGTAATCGTGGCCTTTTTCCGCGATGCCAAGCACTTCCTGAATCTGCGGCTCGGTTTGCAAGAGAAAATTTTTCGGCGAGCCGCCGCCGAAAATCAACACCGCGCTCTTGTTCCGCTTGGCGGAACGTTTGGCGTCGAGCACGATGGCCGCGGTTTCGTTGACGTCGGCGTTGACGTCAAATTGGAGCTGGTTGCCATCCAAAACTTTAGCGGCGACGTTCATGCCGATGGAGGAATCGCCCGGCGAAGAGGTGTAAATCGGCACGCCGCATTTATACGCCGCCGCGAGAATCGATTTTTTCTTCAATCCCAACTTTCTTTCGCGTTCCGCCACATATTTTCCGGCGAGATAATGAAACTCCGCCGTGCTCATGGCGCGCTGAAATTCCGGCGCGGTGATGATCCGGCGATAAAACGCATCGGTGTCGAGCAGCACACGATAATCGAAGAAAATGTCGTAAATGCGCACGACGCCATGATCGCGCAGAATCACATCATCGGCCTGATGCGAGCCTCGATGCATCGACAGGCCGAGGCCGAAATGCGTGTCGTGATATAGATTCGCGCCGGTGGAAACGATCCAATCGACAAAGCCGTTTTCGATAAGGGGAATGATCGCTGCCATCCCAAGCCCGGCCGGACTCAGCGCCCCGGTTAAACTCATGCCGATGGTGACGTCGGATCGCAGCATCTTCTGAACGAAGACTTGACACGCTTCGCGCAAACGCCCGGCGTTGTAAGCGAGAAAAGCGCCTTCGATTAATTCGACAATATCAGTTTTCGAATGAATACCTTTCGGTGAGATCGCGCCTCCAGAGAGAAAATTTTTTGTTTTCGGCATAGAAACTTTTCGAGATGATCTCAAGACAAAATTTTACATTATCAAAATTAAGGGGGGATATTTAAAACAGTTTTTCAATTAACCCAACAAAGGTCGGGTTGGCAAACGTCAAGGCAACCAGCGCAATGGCCAAAAAAAGATTCAGCTTGAAATTGAGGCTCTTGAATTTTTCGTCCATTCTTTGTTCCAAGCTCTTGAATTTTTCGCCGACGACTTTAAATTTCTCGTCGACGACATTGAATCTCTCTCTCATCTCTTTCACCAGGCTCTCAAATATCTCTCTGGTTACCAACTCTTTTCTGAGCTCCTCCCGGACTTCGATTTTTATCATTTCTTTCTTCTCAACAATTCTCTCGGTGGCCTTGTTGTCAATGGCAACGAGAAATGATTCCATAGACTTGGCAAAAGCTTCCGCCTTTTGCTGCCCGCCAAGCGCTTCGAGCAATAAATTAAAGGTCTCGCGCGGCAAAGTGTAGGTTTGCATAGTGGTCTCCATAATAATTCCCGTCACACTTTCCATTCTACTGCGTCGAAGAATTTATACAAAGCTACACAACTTTTTTAGAAAAGTCAAGCGTGGGTTTGTTGGCAGGTGGGTCGGACTTGCATTCGGGCAGATGCAAGTACGACCGGCATGAACAAATTACGGATTGGGTTCAGCGCCCTTTTCCACCCCAAACTGATTCAGGATAAACGCAAAAATGAATGCCTGCTCTTTGAACGCATCGTACCGTCCCGAAGCGCCGCCGTGGCCCGCGCCCATGTTGGTTTTGAGCAGCAGCAGATTGTGATCGGTTCGCGTCGCGCGCATTTTGGCGACGTATTTCGCCGGCTCCCAATACATCACCTGGCTGTCGTTCAATGAAGTCGTCACCAGCATGTTCGGATAAGTTTTGGCCGCGATGTTGGTGTAAGGGCAATACGTTTTGAGATACTCGTATTCTTCCTTCTTTTTGGGATTGCCCCATTCCAAAAATTCGCCGACCGTCAGCGGCAGCGATTCGTCGAGCATGGTGTTGATGACATCGACGAATGGAACGCCGAGATGCGCGGCTTGAAAGAGATCAGGCCGCAGGTTCAAGACCGCCCCGATCAGCAAACCGCCGGCGCTGCCGCCTTGAATCGCCAAACGTTCTTTCGAAGTGTACTTTTCGCGAACGAGATGCTCGGCGCAGGCGATGAAATCCGTAAAGGTGTTTTTCTTTTTCATCATTTTGCCGTTGTCGTGCCACTCTTCGCCCAAATCGCCGCCGCCGCGAATGTGGCCGATCGCATAAACCACGCCGCGATCGAGAAGACTCACGCGCGGAACGGAAAACGTCACCGAGCTGGAAGCGCCGTACGAGCCGTAGCCATAAAGCAGCAGCGGATTCGAACCGTTGCGTTGCACGCCTTTCTTATAAACAAGTGAAATGGGGACCGCCGTCCCGTCCGCCGCTTTGGCGTAAATGCGCTCGGATTGATACTGCTTGGGATCATAACCGCCGAGCACCTCGGTTTGCTTCAACAGCGTGCTCTTGCCGGTTTCCATGTCATAATCGAAAATCGAGCTTGGGGTGACGAAAGATTGATAGCTGTAGCGAAAAACTTTCGTGTTGAATTCCAGATTGATATTGGAAAACGCCGAATAGACCGGCTCCGGAAAAGCGAGTTCTTGCGTCTTGCCGGCGCGGAAATCTTGCGCGCGCAATTTCATCAGGCCGTTCTCACGCTCACTGAAAACGATATGATCGACGAAGAGATCTATGCCTTCGATTTTGACGTGGGAACGATGCGGGCGAAACTCTTTCCAATTCTCCGGCCGCGGATCGGCATCCGTCGCGGTGACCAGGCGATAGTTCTTCGCATTTTTGTTGGTGCGAATGTAAAACCGGTCGCCGCGATGATCGGCTTCGTATTCATGATCGAATTCGCGCGCCGACAGCATTTTAAAGGCGCCGGCGGGCTGATCGCTGCGGAGATATTGCGTCTCGCTGGTTTCCGCGCTTCCCGCCGTGAGAAAAATATATTTCTTGTCGCTCGACCGATAAGTAAAAATACGATACGATTCGTCTTTTTCTTCAAACAAAAGCTCGTCATTTTTGCCGCCCAAAATATGGTGATACAAACGATACGGCCTTTTCGCATGATCTTCTTTGATGTAGAAGAGCGTTCGATTGTCCGCTGCCCACACCGCCGAATTGACTTGCCCGATGCTATCGGGAAGAATTTGCCCGGAGCGCAAATCTTTAAATTGGAGCTTGTAATGGCGGAACCCGGTGGTGTCGAGCGAATAAGCGAGCAGATTGCCGTCGTCGCTGACTTGATAAAAGCCAAGCCCCATAAACTTGTGCCCCTTCGCCAGCTCGTTCAAATCGAGCACGATTTGTTCGGCCGCCTCCATGCTGCCGCGCTTGCGACAATAAATGGAATATTGTTTTCCTTCTTCAGTGCGCGTGTAATACCAAAACTCGCCGAGCTTGTACGGCACGCTCAAATCCGTTTGCTTGATGCGGCTGAGAATTTCCTGGTAAATTTTATCCTGCAAGCCGATAAACGGTTTCGAGAGCGCCTCGGTGTATTTATTTTCGGCTTCGAGATACGAAATCACTTCAGGATTGGTTTTCTCGCGCAGCCAGTAATAATTGTCCACGCGCACCTCGCCGTGCAACGTGGTGGTATTCGAAATGACTTTGGCGGCCGGCGGTTTGACATCATTGAGGCTCATTTGGCCGAGAACAAGGGCTGGCAAAATGAGCATCAGCATAACAACTAAATTGGCATAGCGCTTCATGAGAAAGTTCCTTTCCTTAAAAGTTCAACAAAAATGCCCGAGGGAGAAAAAACGATCAACAGAGTTGTTCTTGATTCGTTGGCCGCTTTTCCGTACAGTCCAAGATAAATACAATAAAAATGAATAAAAACTTTTTGAGTTTTGCAACACTTTTTCTTGGTTTCGTCAAAGGGTAAAACGTTGACATTTGCAGCGATTTTAATTATATTGGGCAACATTTTCAAAACAAATTCGGATAAAACCAAAACCTTTTAAGGCGATTTGATGGGCATCGCGCCGACCAGCAAAACCGTCACGGTAACGGGTATCGGCATCGATCACATCGCTAATGGCAAGATCGTGGAACACTGGGAGAACTGGGACCAGATGGGCATGATGCAGCAGCTTGGCGTGATTCCCGCCTCTTAACGACAAAAGCAAAACCGGTTACAACCTCCGTTCATCAGGGTTTGGGCCGTGAATCAGGGCTCGAACGGCGGCATGGCTCAAGACGACGCGTGCAATGTTTGTTTCATCCGTTCGCGCGCTCGTTGCGAGAGTGTCGAAGCGGGTGCGGCCGGGTCCTCTTTAAGTTTGGCCGTGTGCTGCTGCGCGACGTCTCGTATGAGTTGCAGTTGTTTGACATAGCGCAGGCATAATCTGCAGATCAGCAGGTGCATCCGATAACCAAAGCGCTGCCGCAGCGGCAGTTTTCCTTCCATCGAGTACGACGCCATTTTCGTCACTTCTTTGCACGTCGGCAACCTGTTTGCCAGCCAAGCGCCATTTCTTTCACGTTCATCATTTTCTCCACGCAACAAATTAATCTGGTGAATCTTTCAATCCAATTGCTTGCCGATCAGATGATACGAAGTCTATTCGTTAGTCGTCAAGCTGGCGCAAACCTTACAGGCGCGCTAAATTTTTCAACCGCAAATTAACGCTAATCAACGCGAATAAAAAATTAGCGTACATTCGCGTGAATTAGCGGTTTGTTAAAAAAAATTTTGGGGTCGTGATGGTATACTATTAAACATACACAGGTGAACGGAATTTACGTTATTTTGAAATAAACAATTTTTGATCGATTTTCGTCGGATCGCCGATCACCACAAACTGAAAATTGTTCATATATTTTTGCGCCGCATTCCTCACCTGCTCGGGCGTCACTTTTTGGCGATTCTTCACAAACTTCTCGCTGGCGCGCCAGCCGAGGCCGGCCAATTCAAAACGCGCCAGAAACGCGGCCTGCGCGGCATTGGTTTCGTTTTCCAAATAATAGCTGGTAAGAGACAGATTGATGCGATCGCGCAGCCCGTCGGGATCCAGCAGACGGTTTTGCAGGCGCTTGACTTCGGCGAGCATGATTTTGATCGTCGAATCAGGCTCGACCGTCGTCACATAGAGCTTGCCGTGGTTGGCAAACAAATCTTCGAGGCGCGCTTCCGGCGCATAAGATAAATTGCGTTTGGTCCGCACTTCTTCAAAGACGCGATCCTGCAAAATCGCCACCGCGGTGCGCATCGCATAATAATCCGCGTCGCGCCGGCTCGGCGCCATAAAATAGCCGGCGATGTAGTTGGTCGGCAACGGCTGCGCTTCGATGTGCACATGGCTCGCGGCATGTTTGGCCATCGTTGGATATTGCGGCTTGTAATTTCCCACCGGCAATTGGCCGAAGGCGGTTGTGACTTTGTTTTGCAAATCGGCCTTGTCGACATTGCCGACCACGACGAGCAGCAATTTTGAGGTGATTAAATTTTCTTTGAGATATTGCCGCATTTGTTCAATGGTGATTTTGCTCACAGACTCTGCCGTGCCTTCGGGGTCGAGGGCATAAGGATGGCCTTTGTAGAACTTCACCTCGCCAAGCAGCTCCAAATGCGAATCAGGATGATCCTCGCGCTGCCGCAGCGCGGCGACAAGCTGCTCGCGCGTCAATTCCACTTCTTGCGGATCAAGGGCCGGATTTGAAACGATGTCGGCAAAAATATCCCACGACGCCTCAAAATGCGTTTTCACACAGCGCATGCTGATGAGACTATAATCGCGTTTTACATTACCGCCGATCTGCGTTCCCATCCGCGCCAGCTCCGCATTGATTTTTTCCTTGGGATATGTCGCCGTTCCTTTTGCCGCCACGTCGAACAACAGCGGCTCGATGCCGGCAATCTCCGGCGTCAAATTCAACACGCCGCCGCGAATGTACAAATTCGTTACGATGATTTCATTCGCCGGGTTTTTTTTCAAAACAACCTTGAGGCCATTGATAGTGAATTCCTCCGTCCCCGCCCAAACCGGCGCAATTGTTATCAAGTATAGAGCAACAAGACTCACAAAAGCTTTTTTCGTTGCGGCCCATTTTTCGTTGCGAAATTTGAGCATATCAAACGATAAGTTGCTCATAACGGTTTTCCTTCTTCCAAGCCTAATTTTTTGCGATCTTCCGGCGAAACCAGCACGCCCATGACGTACGGCGCGTTTTGAATATAACGGCGAACGTAGGCGTTGATGTCGTCGCGGGTGACTTGCCGGAGATTGTCCACGTAGTTCAGATAATAATCGAGGCCGGCGACGCTCCACCAAAAACCGACGACATGCGCAAACTCCGAGGGCCGTTCCTGGCTGTAGGTTTCGTTGATCGCAAGCTGATGCTTGGCGTTTTCAAGCTGCTCGTCGGTATAGTAATCAGCGCGGGTAAATTTTTCGATTTGCGCAAAAATCGCCGGCACTGCCGCGTGATATTTCTCCGCCGAGGTTTGCGCCAAAAACGTGATCGGGCCGGTTTTGTCGAGCGTGTAGTAGTTGAATCCCAGCTCGGTCAACAGTCCGCTGTCGACCAGCGTTTGATAGAATTTTGAATTGGGTTGGCGCAGAATGTAGGAAAACACATCCGCGGCATACGTGGCTTGCGGATCTTTGCTCACGCTCGGCCCGTGCATGACGATCTCGATGGTGACGGCATTCACCGGTTTTTCCACGATCACCAGCTCGCTTTGCGGCAGCGGCGGATGATCGGGGGCCGGATAGCTGACAAACGGCTCGTCGCCGCGCCGCCACGATCCGAAAATTTTCTTCACCCACTTGAAAATTTTTTCATGCTTGATATCGCCCGCCACCAGCAGCGCCGCATTGTTCGGCACGTAATAGCGCTGTTGAATCGTCCTCATCTTTTCGCGATCGGCGGCGGCGATCACCTGCCGGTCGCCAATCACATTCTTGTGGCTGTAATATTTGTGCCATACCTTTTTATTGACCGCCGTCAACAGATGGAAAATCGGATTCGATTCCTGGCGGTCGTATTCACCCATCACCACCGCAGCCTCGCGCGCCAATTCTTCCTCCAAAAACAGCGGCGTGCGAATGGCGTCGTTCATAAATTCCAGCCCCTGCCGCACCTCGTTCTTGGGCAGGGTGAAATAATAATTGACGACTTCTTCCCGCGTTTGGGCATTCCAGGCGATGCCCAGCTCGCCGGTGCGCGTCAGGAAGCTCTCTTGATCGGGATAACGCGCATTCGCCTTGAAAAACATGTGCTCGTACAAATGCGACAGCCCGTCGTATTCCGGCGGCTCGGTAAACGCGCCGTTGCGAACCGCCATCTCGATGGTCGCCAGCGGCACGATCGAATTTTCAATGGCAATCACCTCCAGGCCGTTCTCCAATTTCGTGTGAAAAATGTTGTATTGCTGCGCGACAGCCGCGTCGGCAAAACCGCAGCAAAACAGGACGACCAATATCCGGCGCGTGTATCGTTTCATAAGTTCGTCGTGCAATTGGAAAAACAACTCTTGCAGAATCAATGCTCATCCGGATTCTCGACAGTGAGTCCTTCGCCTTGCGCGGCTTCCCGCAGAACTCGGTCACCAGTAACAAAAGCAAGAGGTGGCAACTCCGCTTCAAGCAAAGTTGTGTTCTATGACATTCCCAGCAGCAGGTTCAACAATGCCTTTTATCCAATGGCTACCTTTTTCTGGGGCATATCGTTTAACCGCTGCACTGCTGTCGAAATAGTAGATCATCAACGGTCCCCTCGCATGGTGATAATCTCTTCGGAAAGAGGAACTTTAAGTTTAGCCAATGCGGCTTCTACTCGTGCTCGGGTGGGAGTGACCCGAAGTGGCAACGAGCTTATCATGGCCTGAGCAAACGCACGCTGCCTTTCAGAGGACATAATCAAACCGGCATCGCGGAGCGTTTTTAAAACTTTTTCTCTGTCAACCTTCTCTTTACGCCCCTTGTCCAGCCAGCTTTGAATCGCCTCGGCAACGATTCGGCTCAAGGCCTCGTTTGAATCTGCTTCCCGCCGGATTCGTTGCGCCAAAGGGAGCGGCAACTGAATTTGCATGGTTTCCATGAAGTTTTTCTCCGTTTTCTTTAGTCCCTAAACCGGCTCAACAAGTCAAAACTAATACTCTTCGTTCAATACTGCTTTGATGATGACCAGACCAAGCTGTCACAATTTAGCAAGAATCGTTCAGAAAAGCAACTTTACATTTGCAAGCCGATCTTTTTGCACAACTCAATAAACCGCGGGTCGAGAGTTGGGTCGGTCTTAATACTATACATGTAGGCGGAGCGTTGTTCGTAAGCCTTTGTCAACCATTGGAAGGCTTTCTCTTTCTCACCAAGGCCCGTGTAAATTACCGCCACGAAGTTACGCAAATCACATTGATAAGTCAAGATGGGCTTGGTTGTTTGCGAAAACTTTTCTTTACGCGACAAATTTAAAAATTTAAACTATATTTTTTATATATTTAACTTGCATACTGCCAAAGATTTACCGAAGTGAGAATTCTGCGGATATAGCAAAATTAAAACTTGGCTTTTATGTATATTTTTTTTATATTGTAACGTAATTTCAGGCAAATTGTCGATTTCTTGGCTTACTTTCTTGTTTTGCCATCTCATTTACTGAAATCTTGGCTGTGTGGAGGAACTCCTCTGTTCCTCCGATTATCCACCTCCATCATTTACCTCAAATGTTAGTCCCAGTTGTTGTTTGAAACGGAATGCTTGTTTTAAGGTAAAGCATTTTTTAGTTAATCAAGCTTCATCTCCGCCTATTGTTGAGATATTGGCTGTGTGGGGGGAAACTCCCTCAGTTTTCCCCTATACTTCTTACCTCATCTGTTCGTTGCAGTTATAGTTGGGCTTATTTTAAAGAGAAGCATTTTTTAGCGAATCAAGCTTCTTCGCCTCCAGTTGTTGAGATCTTGGCTGTGGGGGGGGAATCCCCTCTGTTCCTCCCACTTTCTACCTCCATCATTTACCTCCGGTTTTAGTTGCATTTATTGTTTGAAACGGTTGCTTGTTTGGCGTGTTGATTTCCATTCGCCATCACGGAGCACCGTATTTTGGTTTCAATCTTGGCCCTGTCGCCATCTTTTTGATTATTTGCATTCGAAACGGGCACGATGATCGAGACATATACCCCAATGCACCCCATGCACAATTTTAAAATTTAAATTTGATTTTTCTGCTTGTTTAATTCGTCGGGCGCAATGATTTTCGAGCACGAAGATCCTTGACGCATTGCAAAATTAAATCTTTATTTTTGTGTATATTTAATTTGTTCTCCGTAAATGACTTGCCGGTATGATAATTTTCGTATATTACAAAATTAAAACTTTACTTTTATGCATATTTAATTTATATTGTAGCATCATCAGAAGCAAGCATGGCAAGCTTTTAAAGCAAGCCGACAACGTTACAAAATTAAAACTTGACTTTTATGCATATTTAATTTATATTGTATCCACGGTCGCAAACAAATGAAATTGGTTAGTCATAAGATCCGGTGCAGAGAAACGCTTTCGTTCGCATGAAGTTGTATTTTATTTTTTCAGCAAATTGACCCCGAGGATTTCAAATCGGAAGACGTGTTAATCAGAGTCAACTGAAAGGAGAGTCACTAAATGAAAGTCAACAAACTGATCAATATTCAGAAAGCGGCGCGGGTGCTCGATATTTCCACCCGCGCATTGCACGCACGTATTAACGCCGGTTATTATCTGGCGCACCGAGCAGGCACGATTCTCATTGATCCGGCATCCAAACTGCCGCTCACCGTCGATACGCTTGAAGCCGTTGCCATTCGTCCACGTGGACGGCAGCCCGGGAAATACGGCGCCTACAAGAAGACCAAGAAAAGTCGTGCGAATGCCAGCAGAAAGTAGGACGGCATTGAAATTTGCTGGATTGGCTGTGTAGGGTGATCATCTCTTCTCACCCTCAATTTTTCTCACCTCGCTCACCTCTGATGTATTTTGCCGGCATCGCGTTTGGCGATGCAATATTCCGGCGATTATGTTTGGATCGCTCAAATTTCATCTGGTTAAATTCATTTTTAAAAAAGGAGAAACCCATGTTTACAATGAACATTCGTCTCGGTCATTCGCGTCAATTGCACAGCAGAATGTACGACGCTTACAGACGTTCTTCTAACTCTGAGGGGGCATTAAACTCTGCGTCGCGGATCGTAACCCCAAAATCGGAAGTTCGGGCCGATGAAAATCAACAACGTTCACAACAGAATGAGGTGAAAGAAATTGAACTTTAGTTTTTCAGCAAATTGACCCCGAGGATTTCAAATCGGAAGACGTGTTAATCAGATTAAACTGAAAGGAGAGTGACTAAATGGAAGTCAACAAACTGATCAACATTCAGAAAGCGTCGCGGGTGCTCGATATTTCCGCCCGCGCCCTGCACCAACGCATCAAGGCCGGTTATTATAAGGCGAACCGAGTGGGCACTATTCTCGTGGATCCGGAAACTAACCAGCCGCTTACTGTCGATAGGCTTGAAGCCATTCCCATTCTTCCGCGGGGACGGCAGCCGGGGAAATACGGCGCCTACAACAAGAAAAAGAAATCTCGCGGGATTCGCAGCAAAAATTAGATCAGCAATTGAGATTGCGATGATCGTCAGAAGTAAATCGCGGTTTTAGAAGATGTACTGATGTGGGCTATGGAGTTTACTCTACTGGCTGTGTAGGGAGAACCCATCTCACTCCCGCACTTTTTTCTCGCCAAGGATTTGGGCTGTGTTAAGTGATCCAATCCGGATCTTTCCACCTCACTGATCACCTCAGCAAATTCATTTTTGTGAGCTGTTGCCAGCGGAACATCCGTCTCCGACGGAAGCATTTATTGCTGCGCGTCAAGGTCGGTTTTCAGCAAAATCAACTTGACGCTTTCGAACAGCTTTCATTTTCACCACGTTGTAGAATGAAACGGAGGCCGTTATGAATAACTCTTGTTTTGTCGTCAGGAAAATGCCTTGGCAAAAGCGCCTGGCTTGGTACGTGTTGTTGTTCGTTTATCCAATAACATCGATCGCTCTTCTTGTTGTGCTGTGGTAGCGCAAGTTGTGAAGCTCAATGACTGTAAGCCTATTAGCGTTATACCAAATCTTCGAACATTCAAGTGAATCTTTTGAAAAAGAAAGGAGATACCCATGTTTACAATGAACTTTCGTCACCGCCGTCCTCATCAGTTGTCGCGCAGATTGCATGAGGCTTCTACTCAGGGTTTTTACTCAGCAAAGTCGCTAGGCGTGTCGCCTGGTTTCACCTTCACTGACACGCTTGAGGCGCCTAGGCATGGTACGCCAGAGCCTAAAAGCGATCAGCTTGAGCTGAATGAATCCTACCTCTATTCTTTGTCAATGTGCGGTTCGTGAGTCTTCGTCAAGTTGGAGATTTTTATGGCGTGTTAACGACAAGCCAAGCTCAGATGGCCTGCATCTAGCCGGGCGTCGAGGGCAAATTAACCATTTATTGCAATGTGGAGAGGACCATATGTCAAGGACTAAACTTTATTTGCGGCTTCAATCACAACTCATTTTTGCCGCCGTGATTGGGAGCTGTATCGTGTCTTCCGCAACGAGTATGCTCGCAAGAGCAAATTACGACAGCTCCGCCAACAACATCACTCAAAGCAATCTTGCTGAAGCGGGCGGCGTCGAACAAGTCGTGCTCTATGATGCACTAACCAAAACCACGCAAGGTCAACGCCACGGCGGGCAATTTGTTGTTGACGGTGGTTGGCAGGTGACCGGCGTCGAGGACATGATCGTTTATGATCTTGGCCGCTATATCGAGAACGGCTCTGCCGAGCTGGAGGTGCGAAATTTCAAGCCCGACGAGCAAAGTACACATTATCGGCATCATTTTTTGAGCATGTTTCGCAATCCTTGGGGCAACCACCATCCGGTTGAAAATCAGGAAATCGGGTGGGATCTGCACGCCGGTTTCAATTACGGTGAGGGCGTAAAAATGCTGTCGTGGACGTACGACGCCAACACCGGACAAAGTACAGTCGTGCGTGAAGCGTGGGATAAAAATCGCGTTTATCGTCTCAAAGTAACATGGCAAGGCAGGCATTTGCAATATTTTCGCGACGGCGTTCTTTATGTGACCCACACACATGACTCTGACATGCAACTTCGTTATCTCTTTCTTGGCCGTGATTTTACAGTTAGTGCGGATTTGGTCACGGATTTCAAAAACAATCAATATCCGGCTTTGGTTGTAATGCCTCAGTTACGGGTGGACAACGGCCTGCCGACCGACTGAAAGAAAAATTCAATTTTTATAAAAAAAGACTGGCGTCTTAATTTTTCGTTT
>Ga0247727_10005560_pt1 | contig 25461 bp, 33 predicted proteins | sample WisWelCaveWW1625_FD_202498 | JGI IMG/M metagenome (GOLD analysis project Ga0247727, IMG submission 202498) | Biofilm microbial communities from Wishing Well Cave, Virginia, United States - WW16-25 | ecosystem: Environmental > Aquatic > Deep subsurface > Groundwater > Cave microbial mat | place...
CCATAGCCTAATCCTCCTTATTTGCCGACGGGAATCGGCAGGGTTGCGGAATCCTCATCAACAATCTTAAGGCCTGGATTAGGCTTTTTCAATTCATAATTTGGTCACACATGATCAGAAATATATTTATCCATCTTAAGCCAACCGAACACTTTTGCTTTTTGGAATTCTGATCAAATGGGTTTTAATCTTAAAAATAAATTTCGGGAAGGCGCGGGGCAAACCTTAATAAACTGGTTAACGGCAGGGAAATTGAACAATAAGCAAACAGCTACTATTTTTGAATTTGCCCGCAGGAAGGATGAATTAGGTCGATTTTTATCTTATTCACTTATTCTGAATGAAAGCAAAGTTAAGGATGAGAATTTAAAAAAGAATATCCAAGATTTAAAGAAAAATGTATTCCCTGAATCTTTTGATTATGATCATTTTTATGAAGATGGAAAACTTGTGTTTCGATTATATTTTCTTTCGAATGAATTTTACGACTCAGAAACAAGGGGTGTTGACCCGGCCAAGAACCAGATTGGAACTTGGAAGCATTGGTTGACTCAGAATTTTGGTGAAGGTGAGAAAATAACATTATTGGATAAAGAATATACGCGATTTAAAAAAGTGGAAAAATTAAAAGATGGAAGGCAAATTACTGTCTATATTGATGTGAGTTATGTTGCAGAGAGGGACACTGATTTTAAGGGGAGAACCTTTGAATTGATCGGTCACCCTGAAACGGATTTTGTTGGGTATTTTGGGCATACCGGAGGTGGGGTAAATTTGGCCTTAAGTTTTGAGACTGCACCGACTGATGAATTTGCTGTTTCCAATCCAGTAGGTGTTATTTTATCCGATTGTTCCAGTGGTCCAACTTATGAAAACAAATTGTACCAATTATACCCTAATGCTCAGACGATTGTTACTAAGCAAACGACTCATGAACCAGATAGCCCGCGCATTTTTAATGAAATGTACCAAGGGATGTTAAATTTAGAAACACATAGAAAATTGAACAAGCGGCTTGAAAAGTTCGATTGGAAGGAGGAACGAGTTTCCAAGAGTTACACCTTTCCTGATGACTCTGAGAAATTAAGTTGGAGAGACAGTGATAGAGATGGACTCTCGGATTCAGATGATCCTGTTTACAACTTCATTGACAGGGATAAAACCGTAACGTTTGATGATTTTGAGTTCAGACAAACCTCCGAAGACCCCAAGCAAAGTCTTTTTGAGTTGACCAATTATTTAAAGTACCGTTTTGGCCCAAACTCATTTTTGAAGTATTTTACCGATATTAGTTTCCCTCAGGAAAGTGAAGACGGGTTTAATATAAAGGGATGGTATCGTAGTCTTATCGGGAAGGATTTGTTAAAAATTAATGAGAAGTCAACTGAATCAGGGGTGGATATACCGTCTTTTGAAATCAAATTTAATGTGGGATACAGTCACACATCATTAAGGCCATTAAAGATGGCGACAATTTATGAACTGGTCGATTATTTTACCCGTAATTATGAGGTAAAAGGAGACAAGCCGATAAAACGTGATAGCCCGTTAAAAAAGATGACACCTGCCCAGAACTTCTGGGCATTTATAAAGGCTGTGGAAGTTTTGTCTTTGGAATTGCATGCCGCCGGTGGAGAGGAGAAAAGAAGTCATTTGGAATCTATATATAACAAATTTGTTGAGAAGTATAATCTACCGAAAGAGATTAATTTTGATATTGCCGATAAGGCTTATTGGTCTAAGCCCATCGCTGGTACAATAAGGACTTCAGAGACAGATGAGGCTTTGGAGAAGGTCCAGAAGGCGTTTGGTGTCGATGGGGCGTTAAAGTTAGTTTCTTTTAATCAACACATTATTGATCCTGTGAATAATACGGAATTTTGGATTGCGGATGTAAGCTCGGAAAATTCAAATATAGTAAATATGGCTGATCAAGTTGGTGGATTTGAGAATATTCAATTAGCCACCAATACTCCACTCGAAGAGATCGTGGAGCAAGACAATAACCTCCCATCTAACGATTTGGCGATGACTGAAATAGTGGAACCTGATCGAATGGTCGATACCCCGCATTTATCTTCTAGGCAAGGTCTTCAATTAAAAGATTCCGAAATCCATATAACGAAGCCAGATGCTTCTTCTGGGGATTCGGCCATGTTGGCTGACAGGGCGAGTATAGAAGAAAATCCCGGTGGTATTGACCTCAACCCCACCAATTTAAATCTACAAATTAAAGGTGAAGGGATGGGCTTTAATCTTTTTTATGATTGCCCTGCAGGGACGGTACAGTTTAACGCTGATAAATGCACTCCGCGTAATTCCGAGCAACTCCAAAATCTCCCCATCCCCGGCCTTTATCCAGTGATTTTAAATGTGGTTCCTATGACAAACCTTCCGTTCATCCTCGGGATTTCTGAAGAAGATACGGGTGAGGAAAACAACCCAGCGGTGTCTTTCCAAAAAAAACCGGCTATAAGAGAATCCGGATACGCATTAGCCACCATTCCGTAAAACTTCACATTCTCCTTGCCCGCCGTGTATAAATTCTTGCAAAAAATTCTGTAAAATCAAAGAATTAGCGCTTACTCAAGAAAAATATAATTTTTGTTGACATCAAAATTTTGAAGGCTATATTAAAAATTAACTAAGTCCCGCGTTTGAAGGAATAAATCCTGGACGTTAAAAAAGTAAAACCTTCGTTTGGCCGAAGTAGACGGTCAGGCGAAGGGTTTTTGTTTATAGGAGCAGTGAATTTAAGGAAGGTGAAAATGACAAGAAAACGATACTCAAACAAATTTGATACCGTAATCGGTGTTGCCGATAAAGAACTCTTAACAGAGTATTTCTCTAACCATCTCTCCAAGAAAGAGATTGTGTTAGACAAAACAAAAGAATTTAACCAAGACTATGTGCACGGTCTGTTGGATAAATTAAAAACAGAAGAGGAAAGATTAGACATAGTGGAAGAGATCGAATGCATGGAGGATTTGGCAGATAATTTTTTCCCTCAAGTGAGGGAACACGTCTTGAATCAACCAATCCAATATCCATTAGAATGGGCTCCGCAGGATTCTAATGAAACGGTTATCTTGAAAATATTTTTGAGGCATAAAAATGCCTATAAATTGATTTATGACCTTTTTCTTTGCGACAAGTCTTATGCAAAGTTGCATCATTATTCATTGAGCGCCGATAACGTGCAATTCGAGCAAGAACACATCGATGCATTTAAAAAAGATTTACAGAAATATTTCGAGGATCAAAAACAAACGGGAAGCTGTTATATCCGTCAAAGAGAATATAAGGGCAGACAATATATCCTCATTTTGCGGGGCGACGAGCAAAAAACTGTAACGGTGCTAAACGAAAGTGGCGATCAGAAGGTGCACCGGGTTTTTCGTCCAGCCAAAGAAGATGTGATTGTTTATGATAAAGAAAATTCCGTAATTGCTATGTCGCCGGGGATTGGAAGCACAAAGAATAAGTTGGCGTATGCCAACGCTTTTAATAAACACATATTATCCGGTAACGAAACTATCGATAAGAAATTCTTTTCTACAGACAATTATCTGGTCAATCTCAAGCCTTTGTTTGATAAGAAGTTTTACGAGAGGACTGCTGACATTCAGGAAATTAAATTAGTTTATATCTTTGCGATTAAGGATGGAACTGTACCGATAGACATAAAAATAGCGTCTGAAGATGTGTTGGACGCAATTAAGGTGCTGAGTTTGCACATTAACGATAATGAAATAGTTTCAGCTAAAATCGAGGTGTATTTGGATGGCCAGAGATCGGCGATTCCAGTTTCGTTAACTCAACGGAGTACCGGCCAGATCAAAGGTAGAAAAGAGAGTGAAATAGTTGAAAACTTCCTACGCGCCAGAAAAATTATATCGTTCTAATAAGGTTCTAAGCCATATTTTAGTCTGCAATGAAAATCTGGCTAAGGATGTTTTTCGAGAAAGCGAATTGAAATCCGTATCTTCTCAGGATTATAGCGTTCTTTTAAGTAATGAGTTGCTAACGGAAACCTTTAAGACCCCGAGAGGTATATATTACGATGGGAATAAAACGGCCTATAAAATTTACAAAGAAGATGACGGGTATTATGGTTATCGTTTAAACGGTGACGGTGAGTCCAGAATAAAATTATCGATGAATTTTCGAGAATTTAACTGGAAAAAATTTCTTGAATTGCTTAAGAGAAAAAACGAATTAAATGGTAAAGGCGATAGTTTAACGGCGAGGATGCGATTTGTCGGCTATCATAAAAGGGAAAGGGATGATATTGCAGTAATTTTAGGATTATTCCCCAGTGATCGGATTTGTGAAAGTGAAGTGCTTGGCCTGCCATCTAGAGTTGATGCAGCCAAGAAATTTTTAGTTTTATGTCCACAGTATTCGATAGAATCAATGGAATTGAATACAAAGTTGTCTGACAAAGGTATTTTTTGCCGTCAATTTGACTCAGTTCTGAATAATGATCTGAAAATAGACTTTAGTGTTATCAGAAGTGAGGCCACGGTAATTGAGAATTTTGTAATGCCGCCTCTTACTGCGACTGAACAAAGAAAGTATTCAAGGGATTATCCTCGAAGGGATGTCATTGCGTTTACTGATAAAGAGGTCGGTGCAAGGAGTTTTGAGGTATTGGTCAATGGACGGCCGGTTCAGTTAGAATATAACCTTTTTGGACTTTTACTCTGCTTGGCAATTGGTCTCAAAAATAATATAGATAAAGGATGGGTTTCTTTAGATAAGGTCTTAAATCGGGAGCGATTGGTTAGAAGCCAGCAACACTTTCATAGATCAATGAGCGAGCTTTGTAAGAAAATCATGCCCGTGGAAGAAAACAAAATAAAGATTGTTCAGAATCTTAAAAGGCAAGGCAAGTATCGCTTAAGCACAATGCCGTCAAGAATCAGGGCGCCTCATACAAAATGGATATCTTCTCAGTATCGTAAAATTAAAGCAGAAATTTTAAAGGAGAGAGCCAAGCGGATTGGCGAAGAGAATATTTGAGGCATTGACAACAGTTAGCATATATGCTAACATTTAAATGGAGCTAAGATGAATCGACCAAAGCAAGAAGATTACGTTTTTTATCAGGGAGAGAAATTTCAGATTGAGTTTTACTTTAATGAAAAAGGGGAGTTGCCAGCGAAAGAATATTTTGACTCTTCGGAGCGTCAAGTACAGATTAAGCTATTGGCTTTGGTGAAGTATATGGCAGAAGAAGGCAGGCTTTTTGATGAGACAAAATTTAGGTCAGTTGATAAGAAGGAAAAGATATATGAGTTTAAACCAATGGCGGAGCGTTTTTTTAATTTCTTTTATGAAGGGAAGAAAATTATTATAACCAATGCTTATCGCAAAAAAGGGCAAAAAGTGGATCCTCGAGAACTCGCTAAGGCAATTAATCTGAAAAGAGATTATGAATTTAGAGTCAAGGGAGGCGTATATTATGAAACTTAAAGTTAGAACTTATTCTGATAAGCTGCTTGAAGACAAGAATTTTCGGGAAGAATTTGATCAGGAGTATAAAAACCTGATCGTTTCCGAGAAGATTGCTGAGTTACGGCATAAAGCCAATTTGACCCAAGACGAATTGGCTAGAAAAGTCCATACGACCAAATCAGCCATTTCCCGATATGAAAGCAATGCTTATAAGGGGTACAGTGTTTCTCTTCTTCAAAAGATAGCTTCTGCCTGTGGGGCAGACCTTCGGATATCATTCATCCTCAAAAAATAGAATCTTTGGGATGGACAAGGTCATGGAGTGCTTGATCTTTTTGATTGTCATCAAGGCAGGCAACTTTGAATAAGCATCTTACGTTTAACCGCCGCAGGACTACTGAATCATTGCAGTTTTTGAGTGTTTCAGTATACTGAAATGGCAAAGAATCAGCGATTTTTAGTAGCCTTGAAATACGTCTTCGGTTAAGGTTTAGTTTTGAAGCCGCGGAAAAATGTGTTTCGTCCGGATTGGATTGCATGAAAGATCGGACGGTCAGAGCTTGTTGAATGACGTTGACTGGCGGTGCGGGTTTGCGTTTTTCGACGAAAGGCATTCGGATAGACACCTCAAGGCGGGTTGTTTTCCGGCGATAAAAGTTCATAAGTAGTTTAATCTCTTGAGTTGGAAAAACTCGACTTACGTTTAAGCCGAGACCCTTTATAGGACGCCAATTCGAAACTGAGGCGTCAGAGGCCAAAACCTCATCCTGACTTATGGTCGGGGTGGGGTTTTTCTCTTCTTGGGGGGCATGGAAGGCTTGTGGCAGGGCTTCTGGCTGTATAAACATATTCATGACTATTTTATCTTCATAGACAGTAATATTCTCAATCAAAGCCTTTAGAAGGTCTTTTTGAACTTCCGGAGGCGCTTGATCGATGTGTTGTATTGCGATTTTGACGTTTGAATAAATATGCTCTCCAGAATGGGCATTCATTTGAGCAACTTTCTTTTCGTCCTCAAGTTTCTTGATTTCCTCATCCAGTGTTTCGATTTCAGCTTCTATCCCAGACATCTTGTTTTTAAAGACGACGCCTTGGGAGACGGTGTTCTTCATCGCCAGATCAAGCAGGTTTTCGACTTCATGACGCAGTGTGTTGAGTCGGATTCTTCTTTCGATTAAATTCTCTTCTATTTTTTCGAACTTGATTTGCGATTCACGGATCGCGTTTCCAATTGCGCGGACAATTATTTCTTGGTCTTGTGACGCCCGCCTGAAATAATCCAGGACAGCTTTATCAAATGCTGGGCCGGAGATACGTTTATATGAACATCCGAGGCCTTGCCTTGATCGACCGCATTCATAATAATAGAATTTATTTTTACCTCTACCAGCAGAATGAATTGAAACCAGACTGCTCCCACAACATCCGCATTTAATAAGCCCAGCCAAAAGAAATTCATATCCATTTTTTTGTTTCCAGTAACGACGCCCGGGTGTCTTGGCGCTCATGAGTTTGTTCGCTTTTTCCCACATTTTTTCCTCCACTAATGGTTGATGTTTACCGCGGTGAGTTTCGCCATTGTATGCGATGTAGCCTTTATAAAACGGATTTTTGATGATATGCGAGACCGCTTGTCTTCGCCAGATGTGCTTACTCACTTTTTGGACTCCGCGTTTTATAAGTTCCTGTCCGATATCGGTTAGAGATTTATTGTTGGCCGCCATCTCCCAGATCACTTTGATGTGCGGAGCCATCGTTTCATCAATGATGATCCGGGTTGGCTGTTTACCGTTCGGTAATAGCGGGCCGCTTGGAATAATCTTGTAACCAATCGGTGCTTTGCCACCGGTACGCATCCCTTGTCTAGCTCTCGCTACAAAGGCGGCTTTAACGCGTTCACCGGTCAGTTCCCTTTCAAAAGCAGAGAGGAGTCCAAGAATGCCGATGACTACGCGACCGATCGCGGTTGAGCTATCAAGGTTTTCGCGGACTGAAACGAAATCGATATCGTGTTCTTTGAAGAGGTCGATCATCGCATAGAGGTCACGTGGATTTCGTGTCCAGCGATCGAGTCTAAAGAAAATGATGCCGTCAAATTCTCTCTTTTTATTAATGCTTTCGAGGATCGATTGAATGCCGGGCCGGTTTAAGTCTTTGGCAGAATATCCATCATCACGGACGATACCGTTCTTTCCGAAAGAAGCGAGTTCATGTCCGAACGCATCCAGCATGTTTTTGCAGTGATGTGCTTGGGCATCAAGCGTTGTGAAATCTCCCATCGCCTGCTCATCGGTCGAACAGCGGGTATAGATGATGTAATGCTTCTTTTTGTTTGGTTTATTCGGTGTAATCATCCCTTATCCTGCTTTTTTCGCCCCCCAACCTATAACAATTCTTTCCTAAGTCAAGCGCTATTAAGATGTTTGGTATCTCGTTGAAAGTTTGAGATTGTTTGAGGCTTCCCACAGCCTTATACGGCCTTTTTAGCCGAAGTGCCGGATTTTTTTTCTTTTTGAAACTTTTTTCCGGCACTTTGCAAAAAAACGTCGTATAGGGCTGAGGGAGGGACAAATTCCATGGGGCATAGTGCTGAAAAGCTTTTTGAAAAGCGGTTCGATGGAGGTATCGAAGTTGTCTATTGCACCAAGCCGCTTGATGGTGAAGAAAGGCAGTTCAACCAAAAAAGACTCAGTGATGCAGTAAAAGCTGTCATGGCCGCCGTTCTTAAACGCGAGCCGACACCGGAAGAACTTTTAGGGATTGTTCCGATTGTCGTTGGCAAAAAGAAAGGTAAGCCATGATTCAACTTTTCATTGAGAGGCACTTCGCATAAGGGAGGGCCTCTATCAACTGCAAATATTATGGATTATTTCAAGATTGGGAAATCAAGCATGCGCGGGAACTGGTTTGGGAATTCTAAAAAAGATTTCGTACTCTCAAACGCGAAGGCGTTGAGGATCTTTTGCAGGAATGTTTGACCCACTGGTATTTCAAGCGGAACCAATATGATTCATCGGGCCCGGCCAAATGTAAGACGTATATGAGTCAGGTGATCGAGAACAAACTTATGGATATTCTCAAACTTAAAGAGCGGCAGAAACGTAAAACAATTTATCAAAGCATTTCGCTGGATGAGCTGTTGTCTCATATCAATGAAGAAGAATGTTCTGATCATGCGATATCCGACGACGAAAGTTTTAAGGAGGCATTAACCTCTGATATCAATTTGATTCTCATAAAGGCTTTAGAGAAATTATCCCGTCGACAGCAGGAGCTTTGCCGGTTGCTTCAGGAGGAAGGGTTAAACATAACGCAGGTAAGCGAGAAATTAAACATCCCTCGAGCAACGCTGTTTGATGAAATCCTCAGGATTCGGGAGGTTTTTCGTAACGAAGGATTAAGAGACTATTTTCAATAGAGGAGGATTCAATGAAGCGAATCTGTAAGTTTAAGTTTGATAAGAGTGTTGAAGTCGGGTTTCTCGAACAGGAGTTGCTGAAATCAATTCTTACTTCCGAGGATGTTTATGGACGTTTAAGTGTCGAGATAAGCACGTCTTATTGGATTTCAGGTAATGAAATTTGTCTTGATGTGAGCAATGAGATTGGGAGGCACACGTTTTGTGTTTTCGCCGGGAGGTTAAATCGAAAAATTGGCAAGGAACTTTATTCATATAAAACGGAAGATTGAGAAAGGAGTTGTATGAGCGAGAAAAATAAACCAAAGGAGAAGAAATATCTCATCAGGTGTCTGCGCTGTAGCCGGAGGTCCCGAGTGGAAGGCATCGCAAAATGTAAATATTGCGGATCGTTTTCCGTCAAGCTTTTGACAAAAGGATCTAAATGAATCGGTACGCGCAAGAGGCCATCAATCTAGCAGAACTGGTTACTAAAAAGCAAGTTGCCTATGGTGATTCGTTTGGGCAATCCAAGCGGATCATGGAGGTTTTGTACCCAAAAGGAATCTTGCCGGAGCAGTATCAGGATGCATTGGCCATTATCAGAATCATCGATAAGTTTTTCCGGATAGCTAACAAAAAATTTGCGTTTGAGGAAGATCCATGGCAGGACATCGCCGGTTACGCCCTGCTTAGTTTAGTGCATCAATTGGACAATTAGGAAAATGAACAGTGGCAGACGATCGTTTCGATATCAGAGACTTAAGAGATGGTGGATTTTTATGGCTTGATAAAGAAGCCTTAAAACTTGTCAGTAAGAAAACCGGAAATACCGGTGTGATTGTATATTCGTGGCTCTGCTATTACGCTAACTCCAAAGCGCAGGATTGCTTTCCTTCCGTTACCACCCTCGCCAGACATTGTCACACCAGCCGACGCACGGTCATGCGGGAACTTAAAAAATTAGAGGATTTAGGATTGATTTCGATCCAGAGGATCAAGGGTAAGTCCAACATTTACCGGCTTTTGGATGTCGAGAAGCCTGTGGATAAAACTGGTGACATGGATGTCACCAGTGACACGGGAGGCACTGGGGTAGTGTCTGTGGTGTCACCACCACTAGTGACACCGGGGACACTGGAACAAGAATTAATTGAACAAGATATATATAACAAGACGGACGTTTTTGAAAATTTCTTCTGTGGAAAACTTCCGTACCCAAAACCAAATCAGGAAGACATAAAAGCTTTGGAGGGTTTATGCAAAGAGTTTTTAGGAGAGATTAATTTGTACAAGTTTATCTTTGGCTACGCACAGGACAAGGGGTATCCACCGTATCCGGATGTGATGGCCAAAGTATGTAAGCAGTTTAAAAAAGATAAAAACAGAATTAAGAATATTGAGGGATGGTTTAGGAGAGTGGTTGATGCTGAATCAGCACAGTTTTTTGCTAACGAGAATATCAAAGAGCATAAGAAATACGCGCGTGAGCCAACGAATATTGCAAACATTTTATTGGGAATGGAAAAAGGGGGAGAAAGATGAGTATCGGTAGAGATAAAAGTATTCTTGAGTTTCGTTTATTTAAGGGGATGACGTATAGGCAAATAGGAGAATTAATGGGTATTTCGGGAGGACGAGTAGAGCAGATCGTTAGGAGGTGTTATCGGATATTTTGCTGGTCTTTAGAACGGCAGGAGAGGCTATTTAAGATTAAAAATATCCCGCTTGAACCACCCAAGGAGAATTTTGTTACGTTAGATGATTTATCAATCAGGTCTCGAAATGCCTTGAGGTCTGCCAACATCAAAGAGTTTGAAGATTTGGCTAAGTTTCGAGAACGAGACATCCTAAAGCTTCGACAGATTGGGAAGAAAGGGTTAACTGAAATCACGAACCTGATGAAACTTCGAGGGATAAGCTTTCGATGAATGGGTCCTTCCGATGGGGTGCGGGGTGCGCGGGTCGGGCGAGGCGCAGGCAGTCAGTGATTTTAAATTTTGAAAATGTCATGTCCTGTCCGTTTAGGGGATTTAAGGAAAATTGAGATTTTTAAGTCATAAAGTCTTTTCTCGTCGGTAAATCATATTAAAACCAGTTAAAAAGGGAGATAAAAAGTGCCGAAAATTAACGTCAAACCGGACATTCAGGACATTCTCGTGTCCGCTTTAAATCCAGCTCCATATAACCCGCGGGATATTTCGCCGGAGGCCTTAGCGGGGTTACGGCAATCCCTAGAAAGATTCGGGATGGTAGATCTGTTGGTGGTTAACAAGCGTAATATGCGAGTCATTTCCGGTCACCAGCGGCTTAAAATTCTTCAACAGGAAGGGATTGAAACCGTCACAGCCATTGTGGTGGATGTGGATGAGGTGTCCGAGATGGCTATGAACGTTACTTTGAATTCTCAGCAGATCGTTGGGACATGGACCGAGGCGTTAATTCCGCTTCTGGAGAAACTTCGTAAAGAGGCATCAGATGATTATCTGAATTTACGTCTCAAAGAATTGCGGGAAGAAGTCGCGGATTTAGAAATTGAAAGTACTGGTGCTGGAAAAACTTTGCCTGATGATATCCCAGAACCTCCACCAGAACCGATCACTAAGCGAGGTGATTTATGGGTTTTGGGGGAACATCGGCTTTTATGCGGAGATAGCACAAGTGAGCAAGATGTGGATAGGCTCATGGATAACCAAAAGGCAAGTTTGTTTGCCACGGACCCGCCCTATTGTGTTGATTATACCGGAGCTAATCGCCCGACTGGAGGCAAGGATTGGTCGGACGTTTATCACGAGGTTGACATCCCGGATGCCAAAGATTTTATAAAACGGATTTATGTAGTCGGTTTAAAACACATCAAAGAAAAGACGGCGATGTATTTATGGCATGCTTCAAAACGTAGATCAATGATTGAAAATATTTGTGATGAATTGGAGATATTGATACACCTTTTAAACGCATTGAGGATCACGAAATTATCATAAACGTGGCCGGGCATAAATTTCCCAAGGAAGTCTATGTCGGTCCTGAAACGCCGAGAAGATTATTCGACAAGGACAACGGTCAGACGGTTTTTAAAGGAAATGAAATCGTAAGAACGAAACTTAAAAACGATCAGATCAAAACCGTAAAGGAAATCAAGGAGAAATTATATGGCCGACGAAATTAGGTACCAATATGACGACAATTTCCCGGGAGGCTCTTTTTCGTTAGTCAATTTTAGGGCTACGTTAAGGGCCTTGCATGAGCTGGATCTCATGCCACTGCGGCCCCGGGCAAAACGGGTCCTGGATGGGATGGAGTACAGCACGGACGCCTCGGCACAGGCCGAATATTCGGGAGTGGGCGTCACGATCACAAAAGAAGGCACAATCAAACAAGAAGGAAGTTTTTCTTTAAAAGCAGTAACCGATGCAACCGCCAATCGGTCTTTCAGCCGGGCTTTTTCAATCAACTTAAGCGCATTTCAAAAGATAACGCTTTGGGAAAGGTCGTCGGGTGTGTCACAAATCATCCGCTTCTATGTCCAGGATGGAAGCGGAAATCAAAGTTACTGGAATATTACGACCAATGCTACGGCGAATACCTGGCAACAAGACACTTTAACCTTGAGCACGCCGTCTGGAAATAACGGAACCAATGCAAATTTATCCAACATTACGGCTTATGGTTTCCAAAATTTAACAGCTTCGACGACGTATTATTTCGATACCATCAAGGCCATCGTGGGAATGACGGTGGCTGTTCTAGGCACGGATTTAGGAGCGTATTATCGCCATGTCTATTTAACCAACCAGCCTTTGCAAGTCAATGCCCAAGTGGCTCCAACGATTACAGCTCCAGCGGGCAATCCTAGGATTGACATTTTAACGATTGATTCAGCCGGAGCCTTATCTTGGATCGTTGGGACAGAAGCATCATCGCCAGCGGCGCCGTGGTCAAGCATGCCAGCTAACAGGATTCCCATTTGTCTAGTTTATCAAAAGACAACGATGACCAAGGTTTTGGATTTTGAAGACAAGGATACCGATACTAATCAAGGTTACATTCTGGCGGATGTCCGGCCGTTTATGAAGAATGGGTTTACGTTTTTTAAAGGAGCAGATGTCGTCAGCAGCTCAACAGTGACTCTGGGAAATGACGGAAACTTCTTCAACATTACCGGGACAACAACAATTACTTCCATAACAGCCAAATCTGCAGGGACGGTTGTATGGTTGAGGTTCACAGGAGTTCTAACCGTAACAAACGGAAGCAATCTCAAGTTGAATGGCAATTTTGTAACCGCGGCCGATTCCATACTTCAGTTGGTCAGCGATGGAACAAATTGGTATGAGGTGAGCCGCCAACCCACAACCACGACATTCTTGGGATTGACCGATACCCCGAGCAGTTATTCAGGTCAAGCTAATAAACTTGTCCGGGTTAATGCGAACGAGAACGGTCTGGAGTTTGTTACTGGCATCCCGGTAGGGCTTGGGCCGCTTCCCTGGCCAACGGATACGCCCCCATCCGGGTGGTTGTTGTGCGACGGAAGCGCAGTATCGAGAACAACTTATTCAGCCCTTTTTGCGGTGATTGGAACGACCTTTGGAGCAGGCGATGGAAGCACCACGTTTAATTTGCCGGATATGCGAGGGCGGATTCCCCTTGGTCAAGATGACATGGGCGGGGTTTCTGCAAACAGAGTCACACACGCACAAGCTGATATTATTGGTGGCTCAGCGGGTGCGGAGACTCATCAATTGACTATTGCAGAGATGCCATCCCACAATCATGGCGTTCAAATCAATGATGCAACAAGTACCGGACCTACCAGAAAACCAGAGACGGCGGGGATTACTAATACATACGCTTGGCCTTCTGACTATACTGGCGGCGACCAACCGCACAACAATATGCAGCCTTATTTAACCTTGAACTATATTATCAAACATTAAGGAAGGAATGGATGTCAGATAACGAAATTCACTTAACACCGAGGGAACTGGAAGAAATTAAGGACGATGTCGCTTTTAAAACAAAGACAACATTGACCCTTAAGCACGTCTTAAAAAAACTTGATGATCTCAATGGTATCCGGGATGAGGTCACCTCATTAAAAACGCACCGGAATATTCATTGGTTTTTAATCTCAGTGATTATCACGGGATTATTCGGTATCACGTTTTGGTTGATGCAGGGAAAACCATAAAACAGGAGGCATAAAAATGATTGAGTATCTCAACAATTTTGCACAGCAACACGCGTGGGTTGGGTTGACGATCGCGATTGTCATCGCAGTCCATACCGGATTGAAAGCATTGCGGGATGCGATCGACACGACACCGCATACCGACGATAACTGGTTTGAGCGGATCGTGACGATCCTCGGCAAGATCACCGGCTATCTGGCCGGGTTCCGGGCCAAGAAAAACCCTTAGACGTCTTGCCACTTAAATATCGCCTGTTGGCCAAGACGATCTTGTTTTTGTGCGGGTTTAAAATTTACCGCCAGCGATTTGGCGATGCCGGGTTTTGGTTGATTACCAACAAGCCTTTGCCTAAAGAAATACACGACGAGGATGTTGTGTTCGTGAATAAGACTGCACAAAAAGGGCAGATTAAGAAAGCAAAATTAGTTTGCGACGGTGAGGAAGGGCGGGTGAGGTGCCGGTGGGTTTTTGATATTATAACTTGACTTCTTTTGGATACCGTGGCCTACGCACTTCCACGGAAAGGGAAACCGATGACGGTTCATCAGATCACGATTGTAAAAATGAAATCGTCCTTTGGCCAAGACTTTTTAATCAATGTTTTTAATAACTTTAATGAGCCGGTCAATTTTTTTTCCCAAGGGGGTTAATAAATAATACACCTTCAGAGGTTTATCGCTGATTTTTTTTCTCTGAATAATTTTATAACGTTCGAGCTTCTTTAACCGTTGGTACATGACTTTCTTAGTCAATCTGTGGATGCTTCTTCTCAATTGTCCAGGTTGTTTCACCCCTTGTGCGATTTTACCCAAAATTAAAGTTGTCCATTTACATTTGAAAACTTGCCAGAAAATATAGGAATTTCTTGCCATAGATGGTTACCAAAAAGTGCCTAATTGACACCTCTTATCAATTGACGCTATTATTACACTAGAAATAATTTTAATCAATTGAAAGGAGGAATGATCTATGGATAAAAAAGTTATCTTTTATGATGGTGGTTGCGCTGATTGTCAAAATGTAGCCGCCTATTTTAGCCGAAATGGAGTTGATCATGAGCGAAAAAATATCAAGGCTCATCCAGAATTGGCGAATGAAGCAAAGGCAAAAGGTGCGAAAACCTTTCCAGCTGTGTTCGTTGACAGTCAGCTCATTGAAGGATGGAATGAACAAAAATTGAGTAGTGTCTTAGAGAGCAGTAAGTAGTCACCTAAGACAATAGTTTTGCAAAAAGGCTTTCAGAAATCTGGAAGCCTTTTTACTGAATAATAAATTGAAATCTACGCAATTTTCTGTAAGATAATCTCATGCAGAGGTTTATTTCATCAGCAGTTGTTGTTCTATTTTTTATCTGGATACTTCCGTTAGGCGCTTTTTTCATTCCAACTCAAGCAAAGAAGGCTTGTGATGGACAACGCCCCATTTGCCTCTGTCCGCATCTTGTCGCCAAACAAGCGGCCAAGAATGTCGGCAAGGCTGTTTACAAAGGAAGCGGAGCGGCGCAAAAAGAACAAAGCGGTTTCGGAGGCGCGAGCCACTATTTCCTTCCGGTACAAAAAAAGAATCAAATCAATCAACAGTTTGCTTTTTATCATCAGCAACAATCCTCTCTTTATTCACTTCTTGTTGTTCGTCCCATCGAACACGTCCCAAAAGTTTAACTTCTCAAACACAATCGTTTTCTCACTCTAATTAACCCAATGATGGGAGTGCTGTATTTTCTTGCGGCATCTTTTATCATGTTTCGACATTTTAAATTCGATGAGGAGGGCTCATGAGAGGCAAGCTATCTTTACTTACTCTGGGATTAATGTTATTTGTTAATCCGCAATTAATTATTGCGGAAGAAACGACAAAAAACAAAACAACGGTGTTGCCGGAAGTTGTTGTGACCGGGCAACAGGAAAAACAATCACTGGTTGTCCCTACGCAGACTCAGGCAGAGAACAATATAAAGAAAATTCCCGGTGGTGTTGATTTGATCAGTCAGGATGATTATAAAACCGGCCGTTCGACAATGATCACCGATATCTTGGGATATTCTCCCGGAGTTTTTGCTCAACAACGCGATACAGGCGCTCAGGAAGCGCGTGTGTCCATCCGAGGATCAGGTCTACAGAGAACATTCCATTTGCGGGGCATAAAACTTCTGCAGGATAGTATCCCCATCAATGATGCCGATGGAAGCGGAGATTTTCAACGTGTCGAGCCGTTGGCGACATTATATACGGAAGTCTATCGTGGCGGTAATGCTTTGCGTTATGGTTCGACCACTTTGGGAGGGGCTATCAACTTTGTCTCCCCGACAGGATATGACGCTGACAAACTGCAAACTAGATTTGAAGGAGGCAGCTTTGGTTATATCCGTTCACAGTTAAGTTCTGGCCAGGTCTTAGGCCCCTTTGATTATTATTTGTCGTTAAGCCAATTCAGACAAGACGGGTTCAGGAATCATACGACTCAGGACAATCACTATGAATTTTCCAACTTCGGATACAAAATCAACGACGATTGGGAATCTCGTGTTTATGTGACCAACGCGATTGTCAAAGCTAAATTAGGCGGATCTCTTAGAAAATCCCAACTACTGGCTGATCCAACCCAGGCTAACGCTTCCAGCGTTTCTGGTAATCAGAAAAGAGATTTCACTTATTATCGGGTAGCCAACAAGACGACCTATAAACATGATGATCAACAAATTGATTTTACGGTTTTTGGATCAAAATTTGATCTTTTTCATCCTATTTTTCAGGTGCTTGATATCGACACCAGCAATTTCGGCGGAGAGGTTCGTTATATGAGCACAAGTGATTTATGGGAAAAAGAAAATCAATTCACAATCGGTTTTAGCCCGACACTTGTGTATTACACCGATGACCGCTATGTCAACTCCGGCGGCAGTAAAGGCGCACGTACAGTTGAATTTGATAACAAAGCTTATAATCTGGATTTATTTGCGGAAGATCAGTTGAAAATAACTGACCGTTTGTCGTTAGTGAACGGCCTTCAATTAAGTTATGCCAACCGGCAGATGACTGATTATTTTCAAAGTAATGGCGATGACAGCGGCAACACCGTCTATCGATCCATCAACCCTAAGAGCGGAATTGTTTACGATTTAACGGAAAAATCACAGGCGTTCTTCGGTTATTCCCGCAGTTATGAGCCGCCGACCTTTTCCGAATTGTTAAATTCATCCGGGGACTTTCTTAACAACAAAGCCCAGCGTGGGCACACATGGGAGACCGGCGTAAGAGGCGAAGAAGATCGTTTCGGTTACGATGTAACCTATTATTATTCCTTGCTCGATAAGGAACTGCTTAGTTTAAGCGATAGTTCTGGTAATCCATTGGGGACGATCAATGCCCGTGGTAATACGATTCATCAAGGTATAGAGCTGGGGGGAAAGGTCGATCTTTTATCCGGCCTTATGGTAAAAAATGAAGGCAAACAAGATAAAATTTATGCGCACGGAATTTATAACTGGAGCCGTTTTCGTTTCGATGGGGATCCGGTGTTTGGAAATAACCAGCTTCCGAGTTTGCCGGAGCATTTCTTCAAAATGGAGTTGATGTATGAACATCTGACGGGTGTTTACTTCGGACCTCATCTAGAACGGATGGCTTCAAAATATCCAATTGATATGGCCAATACGTTTTTTGCTGATCCATATACAATCTGGGGACTCAAAGCAGGTTATAAAACTACGCATGGTTTTTCCGTATTCGTTGAAGGTAAGAACTTATCCGATAAAATCTATGTTGCATCGACGAGCATTGTCAATAACGCCGCTGGTGCCGATACCAATGCCGTCTTTAATCCGGGTAACAGCCGCGCTTGGTACGGCGGTGTCGAATGGAAATGGTAGGAGAGGCGATGAAAATTAATTCTAAAAGAGTGCGACAGGTTCACCGATGGGTGGGATTGTTTTTTAGTCTCTCCGTCTTGATGTCGGCCGGAAGCGGTGTATTGCATAATGTCATGTCACGTACGCAATCACCGCCGCCCGAGGCGCGGCCAGCGGGTTTGATTTTACCGCAGGATGTGAAAGTTTCCGTTGGGGAGGCATTGAAGCATCTATCCAATCCTAATGTGAAATTACAAGCTGTCAGTATCCGTAGTATCAATGGCGAGCCTTGGTACCAACTATTTATAGAAGGCGAAAAGAAAATCATTTACGTGAGCGCCAAAGACGCAAGAGCCGATGACAAACAGGATGAAGTGTATGCCTCCGAAATAGCTCAGAACTATCTCGGAGGTATGTCTGTTCAAAAGACGGAGTATCTCACGTCTTTTAATAGCGAATACATCAACATCTTTCGTATCTTGCCGGTATACCGTTTTGACACTGATGACGGCAAGGGCACACGGGTCTATGTTTCAACGATGACCGGAAGTGTCACGCGGCACACGGATAATCAGCGTCAATTTGAAGCCAGTGTGTTCAGCAATTTTCATAAATTGATGTTTATCAAAAATAAAGATTTGCGCGATGGTATCTTGACTCTGATGACATTTGGCATATTTTTAGTTGCCGTATTGGGGATCATTTTATTCTTTATGACAAGACCGTCGCCAAGAAAACAAGCGGAGGATTAAATGTGGATTCTTATCCAAAAAGGCGGGCCGGTGATGTGGCCGCTTTTATTAACTTCTTTGATGGCATTGACCGTTGCCATCGAACGGTGTTTTTTCATTATTAGAGAAAAAAGGCGGAGGAGTCAGGAAGCGGTTAATAGTATTCTGGATTTTTCCGAGAGAGGCGAGATAGAAAAAGCCATTCAAGCAGGAAAAAGTTCAGAAGATTTTGTAGTCCGGATTCTTGTTTACGGACTTACTCATCGTGAAAAATCATTCTCCAGCGCGCTTTTACAAGCCGCCAATCTTGAACTTAAGCGATTCAGTCAAGGTCTGCCAACGCTGGATACCATTATTACATTAGCTCCCTTATTGGGATTATTGGGAACAGTGACGGGGATGATTCGCGCTTTTGGCCTTCTCGGACAGATAGAATTGGAAGCACCGACGGTCATCACAGGGGGCATTGCCGAGGCTTTAATTGCTACCGCTTTTGGTTTAGGAATTGCGATTCTAGCACTTATTCCGTTTAATTACCTTAACGCGCGATTGGAAGAGGCGCGTCATGAAATCGAAGATGCTTCTACACATCTTGAACTGCTTCTACGAAAACCGGACCGGAGGTTTTCATGAGAATCCCGATCCCGGTTGTGCGCAGACGGGCAAGAATTGAAATCATTCCGCTCATTGATATTATCTTTTTTCTTTTAGCGACCTTTGTGATGGTTTCACTGTCGATGGTTAAGAATCAAGGGATAATTGTCAAACTACCCTCCGCGGCAACGAGTATTTCTCACGATCAGAAAATGAGTGCAACTATTACAGTGACCGAGAATGGGATTATTTACTTTAATAAAGAGGAAGTTTCTATTGAAAGATTAATCTCACAATTGAATTTGTTGAAAAGTAATGATCCGGATGCCAGTGTTATTATTAACGGAGACGAGAAAGCATTCTTCGGAGATGCTATTGATGTCCTTGATAAAGTTAAGCGTCTTGGCATTACCAAAGTCACCATTCAAACTAAAGGTAAATCGTCATCGGCAAATGGAGTCTTTAATGAATAAGAAAGGTCAATTGCTTTTGGAATACCCAAGACGTGATCGTATAATAAGTTTTTTGATTGCGTTGGGGATTCATTTGAGTGCATTGGCTATTGGAGGTTTTTTATTTGTAAAGCCTGTTCAGTTCGGAGTAGAAGCGGGGATTAGCGGTATCGAGGTCAATCTGGTTGCCGCTCCTCAAGAGCCTCTCCGTGAAATTCCGAGAGAAGAAGTTAAGATTTTTGAGCAGCTGCCGGAAGAAACAATTCCTCTTCCAACGGAAGAACCTGTCAAAGAGGAAAAGCTGGTGGAAAAACAACTTGAACAAAAAGCCCCGACCAATATTGGCAAAGATACGATAACGATGTCTTCTGCTGGAGGGGCGCTAACGGAAGCTCATCCGAATTATTTGAAAAATCCTGCACCGGTTTATCTGATGGAAGCAAGAAGTTTAGGGCAGGAAGGATTGGTTGTGTTGAGTGTGGATGTTGATCGACAAGGTAATCCGTCACAGGTGAAAATCAAGCAAAGTGCTGGATATTTGTTATTGGATAACGCAGCGATGAAAGCTGTTCGCCGGTGGAAATTCTCCCCGGCCCAGATCGGGAAACTGTCGATTGAATCAAACGTTGAAGTGCCAATCCGTTTTCGATTGGAAAAGAATAATTAATGAGGATGCTTAAAGAAATAGGAATGAGAACCATTCTGTTGACAGGCGACTCGTGGGAAATATCATTCGCATGGGTAACGACCTTCCAAAATTTGTTGAGATCATCAAACTATCGAAACCTTGTTATAGAATTATGATGGCCAACTTCACCGGAACAATTATTGTTGATAGTCTTGATGTGGGACTGGCGGTTTTCGATTTTCTTAATCCGATAACCGCCGTTTTTATCCATGTTTTCTAGAAGCCATTTCATAACCTCTTTTGAGAATCGAAGATCAAAAATAGAAAATTAGCCATTTTTTTAAAAGCCCTTGTTGACCTCTGTGGACTTGAGCAAACGCGTTAGCATTTTGTACCGGAAACACTTCATCTTTGGATTAAGGTTTTTTAATCGACCTTTAATTCGTTTTACCAATGCTGCCTTTGGGCGGCAAATTCTTTCAGAACCTACTTCTCAAATTTCCATGCGGGGTTCCATGCAATCTCCCACAAATGCCCGTCGGGATCTTGAAAATAACCGGCATAGCCGCCCCAGAAGGTTTTTTGCGCGGGTTTGATTATTTTCGCGCCGGCTTTTTTCGCTTGTTCCATAACGGCATCAACTTCCTTTTTGCTGTTTACATTGTGTCCAATGCTCAATTTTGTTGCGCTTGCCGGAGTTTCCTTAATGCCTGTATCGCGGGCGAGGCTTTTTCTTGCCCACAATGCAAGCTTCATGCCGTTTTCTAAATCAATGAAAACAACGGCGCCGTATTCAAACTCTTCGCCGATAATCCCGTCCGTCTTCAAGCCGAGGCCGTCACGATAAAACTTAAGCGATTTTTTCAGGTCGTCTACCCCGATTGTTAGGACTGAGATACGAGATTTCATAGGTTTATTTTTATAGTTTACTTTTCCGACCACACCGCAAGTTCATTGTGAGCGGGATCGGCAAAATGAAATCGCCGTCCGCCAGGGAAGCTGTACACTTGCTTCGTGATAGCGCCACCATTCTTTTTAATATTCTTGAGAGTTGCCTCAAGGTTCTCCGAGTAGACAATGACAAGTACGGCGCTGCCTTTCTTGGCTTTACCGCGTTCGAAACCGCCATCGAGCGTGCCGTCGTTAAAAGCGGCGTAGTCCGGGCCGTAGTCCGTAAATTTCCAGCCGAAAGTCGCGGAGTAGAATTTCTTAACTGCTTCTAAATCTTCCGCCTGAAGTTCTATGTAATTGATGTGGTGGTGCTTATTCATATGTTTTCCGTGTATTTTTTGAAATTATCCAGTATCGCTTGCCAGCCGGAGCGTTGTACCTCCAGTGGATTTTCGTTTTCCGGATCAAAGGTTTCAGTAACTTTGACACCGTTTGGAGTATCCTCAAATTTTACTTTTACATGCCGACCGTCAGATATGTCATATTTAAGAAGTTCGTTCTGCTTTACAACAGTATATGCACCAGTGAAGTCAAAACTTGCACTCTTGTCTTTGGCCGCCATAGTTGTTTTGAACTTTCCACCAACACGTAAATCATTTTTTGGAGCTTTAGCTTCCCAGTCATCGGAAGCGAACGCCCAGCCGGTAATATGCTCCGGCTTATTCCAAAACTCCCAAACTTTCTCAATGGGAGCATTGACGATAGTTTGCACTGTTATTGTTGCTTTTTGATTCATATATAAATCTATTTTACCAAACTTTCCAATGGCACACCTAATTCTCTGACGATTTTCCCGCCACTGCTATTATAAAATTTTAAGAAGGCGGGATCCCGCCAACGGCGGTGACAAGTTTTTCTTTAGCTATAAATTCCCGTATATTATCCGCCGACGGTGCCGGTCTTGAGCGCTCCGGCCGGTTGGTAGCTGGCAATGATCACGCCAGTTGTAGAGATTTTGGAATTAACGAGTTTAAACCCTGCGGCTTGGGTACCTTCCGCAAACAGCCGTTTGCCGCTCCCCACAGTAACCGGGAATGTCCACACATGCATGGCGTCGATCAGATTGTTTTTAAGCAGGGTCTGGATGAGATTGCCGCTGCCGTGTACCCATAGATCAGGACCGTTCTGCTCTTTGAGTTTTTTAATCTCTGCCAATACATCACCGGTGATAAGCGTGGAGTTATTCCACGAAAGCTCCGAGGGCTTGTGAGAAACAACCCATTTTTTTGTACTGTTGAATGGCTTTGCGACGACAGGATAAGCGGTATCATGTGGCCAGTACGCGGCAAAGATGTCATACGTGCGTCTGCCAAGGAGCAGTTCAAACGGGAGGTTCATAAAGCCGTCCATGGCTTTTCCCATCACGTCGTCCCAATAATTGGTCGTCCACCCACCGTACTTAAAGCCACCCGACGTGTCCTCCTCTGGCCTTCCGGGCGCTTGCATCACGCCGTCTAAGGTTACGAATGTGGTGGTAATGATTTTTCTCATAAGCTTTGTCTGCCTTTGGCGGCTTTTTCCAAGTCGGCAATAATTATCTTCTTCATCTTGAGCATGACGTTTATGGTCTCGTTTGTTTTCAAGAGCTCACCCATATTTTTAGGGACGATTTGCCAGCTGAGGCCGTACTTATCTTTGAGCCAGCCGCATATTTCTGATTTCGGAATGGCCGACAGCTTCTCAAAAAAGTAATCGATCTCGGCTTGGTCTTGGCACTCGACATATAGCGATACGGCTTCATTGAATTTGAATATCGGCCCTCCATCCAAGGCTATAAATCTTTGACCATTGAGCTCAAACACGCCAGTGAGAACTCTGCCTTCCATTTCTGGCATCCCCGGGGTATCCATACCCTTCTCATAGCGGACGATAGACACTATTTTCGAATCGGCGTCTTTGCGCGGTGAATTGTTAAAAACATCGACGTAAAAGTTCATCGCCTCTTCTGCGTTTTTGTCGAACCATAAAGATGGGGTGATTTTTTGCATAGTTTTATTTTAAGTTAATTTTTCTCTGGCGGCAAATTCTTCTTTAGGAATCCACGATTACCTTGAACCCGCCGTAGGCAAAACGCTTCATATCGAACGGCATTTGCATTTTGTCCTTCCTGTATTTTTCATCGAAGTAGGCCATCACTTTCTTATTAACCGCGTCGCGATGCTCGCGTGATTTAAAGGTGATGAAGGAAAACCATACTGCCTCGCCGGGTTTTGTTTTCGCCATCTTTGGAAACGTAAAAGTGACAAAAGTATTCGGCTGTGCGTCATCAATCATACACTCTTTGTAATCAAGCGCGCCGAATCTCTTCCAAATTTGGCTCGCTTCGCGCGCCATCTTTTTGTACTTCGCAGTGTTCTTTTTTGGAATGGAAAGAACGAAACCGTCCACATATTTCCCTTTTGTCATAATTTTGTCCTTAATTTAGTTTTATTTTAGTAAATCTTCTATTGGAACACCTAACGCTTTGGCAATCTTGGCGACCGTCTGCACACTTGGCTTGACGACCACATCACTCTCAATTTTGGTAAGAGTAGTATGCTTTACACTGGATTTCCTCACTAAGTCATCTTGGTCAAGCCAAGTCTATTCCGTGCCTTTTTGATATTTTCACCTATTGTTGCCATAGTTTCAAATCTTTTAATGTAATGTCCTTATCTGCGCTAGAAATTTTTCGTTTCTTTAATCCAGCGCTTGACAGCTCTTTTAAACAAACTCTTTTTGGCAGAAAAATTAGCAAGGTCCATAAAAACAATAGTTGCCCTGATATTTGAATTCCACCCCAATAGTCCAGTATTGTCCTCAAATATTGGCGGCGCCTTTTTGTTTTCCTTGGGTTTAGCACCTGTATGGAGAATCAGACCAACCCTATCTTTTTCGTGCAACATAATCGTCATGCGGTCTTTATCGCCGTCGCAAAATGTAGGAGCGTTCCATTTGATGGTTTCCCTAAGACCGCCCTCTGCTTCTTTTATGGCTTTCAGCAGTACTTTAACAAGCGGTTTGCGTTTATCTTTAAAATTTTCTAAAAATTCCTGATGTGGCTGGGTGTTTATTGTTGCCATAGTTTCAATACTTTGATACCATTATTTATGTTATACAGATTACAATACTATGGTAGCAAAATTATTTAATTCTTTCAATTCAGAATTTGCCACCCCAAATGATAATTTTTATTGACAGAGTGTTTGTCATATTTTGAGGATATGTATCTTGCCTTACAAGGAATGTCCAAAGGGTTAAAGAAGAAAGGTAAAATCGCCCTTGTTGTAAGCAACGTACGTTTTGCAAGGGTAAATATACCGGTTGATGAAATACTCGCTGAAGCTGGCGAACAAGTGGGGTTGCGGTCGCGGGCTGTTTGGGTTGCTCGTTATAGGGGAAATAGTTCGCAACAGATGAAGGAGTATCAGAGAAAACCTTCTCGTGAAAGTATTGTGGTCTGGGAAAAATAAGATATGTCACTAAAGAAAATTGTTTATTTATTTGGGGCTGGCGCAACTCACGCTGAAATTATGAATTCCGAAAGTACCACAGATGAAACTTTCAGAGATAACTATGGTTTGCTTATTGCAAGTGTTTCTAAGCGTGTAATCAAGAAGGCGCAAAGGCAACTATGGTTTAAGGAGAACGAAAGTGTGTTTGCTTCGGCAAGGGGTGAATTCAATATTGAATTGTTTATCAGTCTTTTCGAATTGAACGAAATGCCCGATTATATGATTAGTTCATTAAAGAAGTTGGTTCAAGAGGATATCAAAAGAGTGTTATCAAATAATCGTCGACAAAAGTTCTATTTACATAAGGCGCTTCTTGAACTTCACAATAAGATTGAAGATAGGGAATAGCTGGCTGAGGCGCCGGTTGCCAAGAGTGCAATAGGAGAAAAATATCGGGTCACAAATTGTCTGTCAATCGATTCCCAAGGGAAGTGGGCGCCGTTTTTGATTAAGAAAACCGAGCTGGCAAACAAATTGCTCGAGAAATTTGAAGAAATATCGAAATATATACGATGATAGGTTTAAATTATTTATCGACATGTATTTCAGGTGAAGGTTTTGCCGGGGAGCCAGTGAAAATCAATGTTACGTAACTTTTAAAAGTGTACGTTGGGAACAGAAAAAGTAGACATAGTCGTAGCCTTTCTTTCTTTTTGCTACTTTTTCTTTCTTTGTTAATTCTGTGAATATGTGGATAAGTTTAGCGATG